>JAEEGL013561685.1_pt1 | contig 111209 bp, 169 predicted proteins | sample 9134231 | NCBI WGS metagenome assembly JAEEGL01 (sample SAMN16246548, study PRJNA631951) | gut metagenome | biome: gut microbiome; feature: rumen; material: fiber-attached | host: Bos | place: Iran: Karaj | collected 2018-10
TATTATAGAGTATAGACAGCATAAAGGCAGTATAGGGCTATGTTTAGGCATTTAAAGGGTATTTTATTGCAGTATTGATTTATGGCTTTTTAAGGGGATTTAAGGCTATAACAAGGCGGATGGGCACTCCTGCTTGTATAAGGTTTCAAAATTTTTTTCTACTTTTTGTATTAAAAACAGGCGACTTTGCGCAAAGTATAGAAAAATACAAAATGTATATGAACCTATTCAATATTACTATTTGTACAGGTTAGCTTCATTCATTTAACAAATGAAAATAATCAAATCATTTGTTAAAAGGTCAAACAGGGCTATATATCGCAGAAAACGGCAATTCATACAGGGGCGGTATGTTTACATTTTATTCAAATATCGGCAGTCCTTTTATACCAATAGGTGCTTCACTTGACTGCCCGTTCCCCCAGCCTTCCCTACCCTTCCAAACCCAATCTATACCCTATAAAACAAATCGCACTACTCCCCTATTCTACGCCATTAAACCTCCAAAAATAAAAAAGCAATTCATATATCCTAACTAAAGCAATATAAAAAGAAAACCCAATAAATAGCCATTAAATCAAAAAATAACCATATGTCCCCATGTAAGTGTTTACCAATTAAAGGCGAACCCAGACAGTCAGCCAAAGATAATAATAGCCAAGCCAGATAGCGGAGCAAGCCAGACAAGTGGCAAGCCAGCCTATCCTATCCAAGCACCTAAGCGTTAGCCAGCTTTAGAACTTTTTTTCAAATATTTCTTTTAAAAAGTGTTAAACTCAAAATTTATTCTCTATTTATAGCGGTTTATTAGGTGTCTCTCTTAAATAATAATATATTATAATAACAGTAGCCCCCTTTACCAAACACATTCACTTGCTCATTCGCTACGCTCATTCACAGTTCATGTGTTTGATTTCCCCCATAGGGGGAAAAGTAAAGTTAGATTGTAAAAAAGATATTTTTTTCAAAGCACTCTTGACAATGTACAAAGTATATAGTATAATATAATCATAATAAAGGGAATATATATTTTTTATAATAGACATAGTACAAAATCTAAAGCGCAAATGTCAAAAGTGTCAGTTAGTGTAAAATTGCCATATGCCGTTTAAGGCTATATAAGGTCATTTGAAAGCGCTTTACGTAACCAAAGTTATGTTACTATATAATAATATTATACAGAACTTTGGTTATTTGAAATCCCGATTTGCGCCTATATATGGTCGTTTCAAGAGATGGCAATTTAAAGTTACCTGACATCACTGTGTTAGGTAACCAAAAATTAAAGGAGGAAACAACATGGCAGAAACAATAACAGAAGAAGAACTGGTGTCAAGGTTTGGCACTCAAAATCAAAAGGAATACTTTCAGGAGCATGGCAAGTTGGACGGTGGCTACAAACAGAAACTTCTTGCCAGAGCTGAGAAGTATTGCAATGTGCGGCAGTTAAGGAACGGCAATTACAGCTTGACCAAACAAAGGTCAGTCCCTATTAATCCAGAATATATCAAGAGTGCCACAGGGCTGTACCAATACACTTGTCCGCTTATATTAGATTATATTATGAACAGCTCATATGAAAAGACTATTGTAGGTACAGTGTCTTTGGCTGAGAAGTCTAAGATAGTATCAGAGTATTATAAATCTATTAAGGGCAAGCCAGACCTTGCAATTGATAGTTTCAAGCTCAATGAGGCTATGGCTTATGATTACCTGAAGCATATGACCACTTCACTGAATTACTACATTGAGCAGACCTTAAAGTATCTAAAGCAAATGCAATTAATAATATACAACAGTAGGCATTTAGTTATGAGAAGTAATGCCCGTGTAGTTGGAACTGCTAACGGCAAGGTGGAGGTACAGTACGTGAATCAGAAACCTTCATTAGCAACAGATGAAGAAATGGCGGCTTACAAGGATGCCGTGGAGCAAGCTGACATTTACGCTGAAACCAAAAATGCTTCTGAGCGTTACTATAGTGATAAGGCTGAAAAGTGGCGTGAGCGTTTTCATGGAGTGCTGAATCAGTATGGTATAACAAATGTAGTGGAAGTTTATGAGATATGGACTTTGCACCCAGACAAGTGTCAGGAGTACCGCAATGCATTTGAAGAAGATATAAATGTGCTTATACGTGGACTTAGTAAAGAGTTTAAGAATAAGCTGTGCAATAATGCGGCAAGCAGAATTGATAATATAGATTTAGATGAGATGAAGCTGACATATAACTTTTTGTCAAGGGTTTGTTTAGGCAATCCAAATTTAGGCAAACGCATTGAAACCAAATTGAAGCGCATACAAGCGGAGGACAGCAACAGCATGGTTACATTTAAAAAGTATGGTATTAGGGGTGATACCGCATGACAAAGGATTATTTAGACTTTCTGCATTGCAAGGTTGATGATATAAATACAAACACAACTGAGACAGAAAGCTATGGTGAATTTAGTTTTGAATATGCAATGACGGGTTGTATATGCAGTAAATATAATTACAGTGATGAATACTACGGTTGCCCGTTATATAGCAAATACGCAGAGGAATGGTGTTGATAGATTATGTATATTGATGGTAAGTGGATGACTGAGCCTGAGATTAAGGCTTATGTGAGGCAGATAAAGCAGGAACAGTACACACGGGGATTTGTAGACGGTATTGATGCTACTATAAAGGAATGTGTGCCTGAGTTCAAGGCATTGCAAGATTCTTGTGAAGCAAGTAAAAGAAAGTATGAATTGTTAAGAGAAAGGTTGGGTGAGCTTCTTGACAAATCGTGACCGCTATTTAATGAAGCGTAATGAATATGATATTTTATGTGATGTGCAGTTGGCGCTTCTGAATGGAGAGAATTGTATAATAGATGCTTTGATTGGTAATGATAAGAGCTTTTATTCTTGTCCAGAATATTCAAATAACAATGAAACAACATATGAACGGTGCTGTCGCTGTATTGCGGCATGGCTTAATAATAAGGAGGATTGAATTAAAATGATTTGGCTTTATTTAGTTTTTGGAATAATACTTGCAATTGTAGGATGCGCTCTGACTTACTATTTCGGCAAGTCTTGTGTACGGTATGACGAGGTGGAGATAAACGCACCTATGGTTATCTTCATTGCATTTTCGTTTATGGTAGCTGGCGGTCTGGTTAATAAGTTCATGGAACTGAGGTGACAACGCATGGGATATAAACAGTATAGTGACAGTTATCTTATGAAACTTACAAAAACAGAACTGATTGAAATGCTCAGGGTGGCAGAGCATAATTTCTTTGCAACAGAAGAAGCTTTGAATAACTCTGCAAAGGCTGGCATGGAAATAGCTGAAAAGTTTGACAAAGCAAAATTACTTTTAAAGAAAGCATTAAAGGTTATAAATAATAATATGACTAAAATATCATGTAAGTATTGTTTTTATTATGATAGTCGATGCCGTGTAGATATCCCCTGTTCCTTACAAGCCAAATGGTATTATGAACAAGATGTGTTGGATTTAATTAAGGAGTAATTTATGGATAACAAATTTCAGTTTTACTTAATGAAAACATTAGTGTCTTATCTAAAAGAGAAATATAAATATTCAGAAAAAGAATGTCAAGTATATATGAAAGGTTATAATGATTGTCTTAAAGCTCATGCAGATACAATTTGTTTGAACAATTTAAGCACCAACAAAGAATATTATCAGTTGATTATCGAGGATAGCAACAATGACAATAGCAATGATATGTAGGGTTATGCGGCAAGGGGACAAATATGGCTCTGCTTTAAAAGAATTACTGCAATACTATAATGTTGCAGAAAATGATTTAAGTCTCATAACAGATGAAATGGCTATAGCATGGTTAAAGGAAAGGAACGGTGCAGATAATAATGACTGAAACAACTTTAATTAAAATAGCTTCTTACTCCCGTGATGTAAGGAAGTCTGAAACCTTAGAAGGATTAATGGATTATTATGGCAAAACAAATTTGTTGTGCATTAGTGAAGAACAAGCTTTGGCATACTTAGCTATTCTTGAAAGTAAAGCAAACGCAAACTCAATATAAGCTGTTTTTGCGTTTTATTTGCGGAATAATGTGCAGACAGACTCAATATTGACTATGATTTTGTGAACATTAAATAAGGGGAAATAAAAAATGGCATTAGATAAACAATATTGTATTTATGGTATAGATACAGCAACTTTCTATTTTGAAGAAGAACGTAATATTGAACAAAGAATGTACAAGCTTCGTAATGAGAAAGCGCTATTAAAAGAATATCTATCAGATGAAAACCTTGACATGGCAGTAAAGTTTGTACTTAACAAAAGATACAAGGCGGCTTCAAGAGAGCTGTCGCAGTCTAAAGCTAACTTAATTGCCATGATGAAAGGTAATATGAATAGACGTAGGTATGTGAATCCTGCTAAACTAAATCCACGTAATAGGATATCTATTTTTGATAGTGAGCTGACAAGATGTTTGAATTTAACACCACTTAATTTGGATGTTAGACAGACCATAGAGAATACAGAAGTAAATGAACAAATAATGGTAATATCAGTATTTTACTTTGAGATACTTGAACATTTAATACATAGCGGCTATTATCATAACGGCTATAAATATGTTTATTTTGCAAGTAGTGCTGGTCAGATACGCACTAAGAAAGCTGTGTTTGTACGTGAGGATTTACTTAATGATAAATGGAATAGACTTACTTGTGGATTAACTATAGAAGAAATCAACAACAAAGGCGGCATGAATATTAATAAGATGAACGCCTATCTTGCATTGTGCAATTCGGCAACAGAAGAATGGACAGACTTTGACATAGACCGCTGTATAGTAGTTGAGGATTTTGAAACTAATGTGGTCACAGAAGTTGACTATGTAGATGACCGTGATTACAGCATTACTCGTCAGACAATGCCCGTGGCTATTCCTCATACGGATGGCGCTGGTATGATAAGTACAGAGCTAAGTGATAGAAACTTTATGGTTCGTATGCCGTGGACAAAGGGGTTGCTTGGGGCGTTCCCCTTTAAGGAATTTATCAAAGAGCATAGCTGTTCATCTAAGGTGAAAGATATATGGGGCAAGGAATGGGATATATTTGAGGATAACATTCAAATTATCTTTACAAAGTCTCAGCTTAAAATGGCGGCTTTCTTTGATAGTTGGGATGACTACAAACAACGTTTTAAGAAGTATGGCTGTCACGCTGGTAAATGCAATGTTGAAGAAGATTATTTTAAGCAAGCAAGTATCAATTATCAAATGATACAAAGCTTCATTGATTATAAAGACTCAGAACTAAAGAAAATGTGTTCTAATAGTGTAACCTACATAAAGAATATATGCAATGACAAGAATATTCAGCTTGAACTTTTTGGCATACAAGATGATAAGCCCATGTACAAATATAACGGTATGCAGAAATGCCTAATAGAATATAACGGATTATTAAAGGACACTTACTTTAGAGAACAGTTAAGAGACTTTAAAAAGAAGCTGATAAAGGATTTGTATTCAGCTAAGTTTAGGGTAAATGGATATTATACATTTCTTCTTCCTGATTTCTATGCGTTTTGTGAATGGTTGTTTATGGGAGAAAAGATACCTAAAGGTTTACTTGCTGATGGTGAAGTACATTGTAAATTACATGAGTTTGGCAAAGAAGTAGATTGTTTGCGTAGCCCACATCTTTATTTTGAACACGCTATTCGTAATAATGTAAGTAGACCAGAACTTGAAAAGTGGTTTGTGACAAACGGCTGTTATGCGAGTACCCATGATGTAATAAGTAAGATTCTTATGTATGATGTTGACGGAGATAAGACTCTTATTGTACAAGACGAAATTCTTATTAATGTTGCAAAGCGTAATCAGATTGGAGTAGTACCTTTGTATTATAATATGCGTAAAGCTGGTAAAGAACAAGTAACAAATTCAACCAGATACAAGGGACTGTCGGTTGCTTTTACTGGTGGCAATATAGGTATAGTCTCTAATAACATAAGTAAAATAAAGAATAGTTCTGAGATTAGAAATCCTGAGACAAGGCAAGAAGCAATGAATTGCTTAAAATATCTCTGTATGGTTAATAATGAAGTTATTGATTTTGCTAAGACATTATACAAGAGTTCGCCCCCTAAGAATATTAGGCAGACTATCGCCAAATATGTCAATAAGAAATTGCCAGCGTTCTTTGTTTATGCAAAGGATAAAAAGCCAGAACAAGTAGAACCTATTAATGATTGTATTGTAAACCGTATCTTCACTTTATATCCAGAGCAAAATTATAAGCTTACCTTTTCAGATAGGCGCAGATTTGATTATCGTATGCTTATGAACAATCCTGATATTAAGGTTGATGAAAATGTATTAAGGGTGTATAGTAATACCGTATCTACTATTAAATTAAAAAAGGATAAAGAAGAAACAAGTAATTCAATAATTATTAATGATATTATAAATGTTATGCGCCAGTTTAGTTATGCTCAATATGAGATTTGTGATATGCTTATTAAGGATATGTTTAAGGAGCATAATGTTTTTAAAGATGAACGTTGCAAGGAGTTCTTCTTTCATACTTATGGTAACATAATATATGAGAACTTACAGGCTAATAAAACTAAATATGGTTATATTTGTGTTGATTGTGGAGCTGAAATAAATAAGACCAGAGGCAAACAGTGTAGGTGCGAAAAGTGTCAGAAGGTATATCGTAAACAATATAATGCAATAAAGCTTATAGAGTTCAGAAAAAGAATGAAAGCAAATTAAATACTTAGTTTTCATCTACATATAGCCTTAAACCGATTATTAGTAAAATAAAACACGGGGACTACATGAAGGGATTACAAATGTCGTAATATCGCTTTAAATAACCGAAGGGAGTATAAGAAAAAACTTATGCTCCCTTTTTTTATTTATAATATATTTAATTTAAATATGGGATATATAATCCCTTTATATCATATCATATTGTATTTGTAAAGTCAAGAGATATGATTTATTTTTATTTTTTATTTATTAACATGAAAGTGGTTGATATCATGAATCAGATTACAAGAGAAGAAGCACATTATTTGGCAATGCATGGAATACGTTGTCCTCATACTTGCAGACTAAAGCGCAAGGGTAGTAGCAGAGGAAAATACTTTGCACCAGATGATAAAAGAGTTCGTAAATTACTTGCCGCTTACCGTGAGACAGTTAAGATTATTGAAACTTACGGAGATGTAAATTAATATCCTTTACCAAGAGTAAGGGGCGGTTGGACAACCGTAACAATATAAAAGCGAGGATATACTAATGGCAAAAAAGAAACCAGAGACAAAGGCGAAAGAGAAGGAAAAAGAGTTACCAGAAGGTTATATGGAAATTACACCTGAGCAGTTAGTTGAATTGTCTGGTGGTGGTATGCAAACTATAATGAGTATTGGTTTGGCTGAAAAGCTATACCTTGAAGATTTAGGTGATAGACTATTTTACCTTGATTCAGAAGTCACATCTGATTTATTGCATACTGTTACTATGCAGATATATAAAATCAATGGTATTGATTATGGTATTCCTGAAGAAGAAAGAACGCCTATTGTTCTTGTTATAAATAGTCGTGGTGGTTCGGTAGAAGATGGCATCGGTCTTATGGATGCAATCAGACAATCAAAAACACCTGTTATTGGTGTTTGTGTTGGATATGCTATGAGTATGGCTTTTGCTATATATAGTGTGTGCCACCAGCGTATTGCTATGCCAAATTCAATATTTATGTTTCATGATGGTATAGAAGGAACGTTGAATACCGCAACAAAGTTTGCAGACTATGCGGCTTTTTCTCCCAAGATAGATAGACGTATTTTTAAAATGATATCTGAAAACTCTAAGTTTACTTCCGAATATCTTGAAAGCATTGCACCTCATGATAACTATTGGTTTGCAGATGAAATGGTTGAAAAAGGAATTGTTGATAGTATAATTGGACAAGATATAGAAATGGAAAACATTTTTGTTTTTATGAGTGATACAGCATTTTGCCATGATTGTTGTGAAGAAGATGAAGGTAACGAGTGAGGTGTCACTTCATGTCAAAAAGCAAAGATAAAATTACTATTGAATTTGTAGGTACTTCTTCGGAAGGTGTTACTGGCAGTATGTATTATTTAACTTTTAATGATAAACAGATTCTTCTTGAAGCTGGACTGTATCAGACAAGTGGTGATGATATTCTTAAACAGTACAAAGTTAATATACGCAATTATAAAGTACCTTTTAAGGATTTAGATGCTGTTATCATAAGTCATTTTCATACTGACCATTGTGGACTTGTCCCCTATTTGTTTGCCCGTGGATATCGGGGTAATGTTTACATACCAAAGGGAAACAAGGCGTTAGCACGTATCATGTGGGAAGATAGTCTAAAGATTTTTGAAAGTGATTGTGTTAAACTTGAAAAGCGTTATAACATGAACGCTTCACCTATTTACACTCAGGAAGATATTGAAATGGCTCTTGAACATTTAGTTGAATTGCCATTTAATGATAGTATTGTTTTGTTTGATGACCTTATAATTCAATATTATCATGCAAGTCATATTGTTAATGCGGCTCAGATACATTTAACATTCAAGTTGGGAGAAACAATAAAAACATTGGGATTTACTGGTGATATTGGTTCTGATATAGATAAAGATTATATCTTACCATATGAACCACTCCCCTTTTCAGATATTGTTTTAGGAGAATGTACATATGGCGGCAGTCATAAGACACATAAACAAAAAGATAGAGAAAAGGATATTGAAAAAATAAAATGTGTTATAGACCAATGCTGTCAACAAGACACACAAAAGGTTGTGTTTGGTACATTTTCACTCAATCGCTTACAAGATATATTAACTACACTTTATAAAATATATGGTGAAGATGAAACATTTGCAACTCCAATAATAGTTGATGCTCCACTTGGAACTAAAATATGTAACTTGTGGGACAAGCTTGTAGAAAAGAATACACATCTTTGGCAACAAGTTATGTCATGGAAAAATATAGTGTGGGTGAACTCTTTTGAAGAATCTCAGGAGTGGCAAAAGCTAAAAACATCTCAGGTTGTTATCAGCTCGTCAAACTTCTTAAAGAATGGGCGTATTGTGTCATGGCTCAAATCCGTTTTACCAAATGAAAATTCACGTATTATGTTATGCGGCTATGCTGGTGATAAGGATAGTGTAGCATATCAAATACAGCATTGTAAGAAATGGGTAACTATTGATGGTGAAAGAGTAAGAAGCAGAGCTAATGTAATACAACTCACTTCGTTTTCAAGCCATGCTTGTAGAAATGAATTATTAGATAGATATACTAATGACTTATGCTATAACAAAATATATTTAATACATTCTGAAAGTAATGGAAAACAGGACTTTTCAAAAATGCTCCGCAAAAGTTTGAGTAATGCGGACAGAAGTGCAAAAGTTCACACACCTACTATGGGTGATAAAATTAATTTTTAAGGAGAATTATAAATGGGAAAAGCAAATATAACAAAGAAGCGTAACATTTCAATTAAGGGCGTTCTTGATGTCAACAAGGAAGATAATAAAATATACGTAGATATTGAGGATTCAGATGAGCCTATGGCACTTGCTGACCTTCTTCAAGACTTTGACAACTGTGAAATAAGTATGACGGTTGGCGAAAGTATTGACCTTGCCTAATCATTTGCATATTACTGAAAATCAATTCAGTGAATTATAATTCAGTAAATCATGATTTAGTAAATTACGATTAGGGAGGAATGGCGTATAAAAAATAAGTTTACAAAGGAACAGCTTCGTGCCATATATGAAACTTGTTCTAAGAAAGAGCTTTATAAAGATTGGAATGAAGTAGCTGATATACTTAATAAACGTTTTAATCTGACATATGATGAAAGTGCATATCGCAAAACATATCAATCTTTTGACCGTATGTTTGATGCTTGTAAGGATATCTTTATTAGCAACACTGATACGTGCAGAGAGATTGATACTAAGAAGCGTGAGCTTGAACGTGCAAAGATACAGTTCCGTGATGAACGTAATGCTTGGCAGAAACAGAACTACAACTCTGCCCGTGTTGAACAAAAGCTTGATTATCTTGAATCCGTTATTAAAGAACAAGGTGAGAATAAGTATCAAATTTCATATACTTCTGTAGGCAATGGCTCAAAAGCTATGGTTGTTTGTCTTAGTGATTTACATATAGGTGCTTGCTTTGATAGTATGTGGGGTTCTTATAATTCAGATGTTGCACGTACAAGACTTGCTGAATACTTTAGCAATATTGTTGATATTGGTAGGCGGCATGAAATTCATGACATTGTTGTTCTTGGACTTGGAGATACTATAAGCGGTTCAATTCACAAGTCTATTCAATGTACCAATCGTGAAAATGTTATTCAGCAAATTATGCTGGCTTCTGAATTAATAACAAATTTTGTAGCAGGATTATGTGAACATTTTAATGTTGGTTTTATCAATGTATCTGGAAACCATTCAAGAATGGATTTGAAAGATGAAGCATTGAAGGACGAGAGACTTGATGACCTTATCGGTTGGTATGTTAAAAACTCTTTATCCCATGTAGATAACTTCACATATATCAAATGCTGTGACAATACAATTGGAGAAGTTGATATTTGTAACAATAAGTATTGGACAGTACATGGAGATTATGATGCTTTTAATAAGACGGGACTTGCTAATCTTGTTTTAGCAAAAGGATATAAACCAGCAGGAATATTCTGTGGTCATTTACACGCTTCTGCTATGGAAGATATTGCTGATATAAAATATATTAGAAGTGGTTCTTTGTGTGGTAGCGGAGATGATTTTACAGTTCAAAAAAGACTTACTGGTAAACCGTCACAGACTGTTGTAATTTGCAATAGTGAAGGTATTGAATGTATTTACCCTGTTACATTGCATTGAATATATAAAGGAGAATAAATATTATGGACGTTCAAAAAGTATTTGCTAAAATGATTAAGGCAAACGCTAAAGGTGTTGACGTTACAACTATAACAGACTATTGGAACGGAAAAGAACTCATAAAATATTTACTTTCATATCCTACTATTACCATATGCAATATAGAGATAATGGAATATGATTGGAAACATTATGATGATGTTTATATAATTGCACTTGGTACTGATAATAAATTATATTGTTCACCAGCAATAATTGAAGCTACTGGTACAGTTGCCCGTGGTGCTGGCTTACATTATATAGATATCAATGCAATTGGTAAACGTTCACCAGAAGATTTTGTAATTGAGAATGAAGCTACAATTAAGGTGGTGAGCTAATTGATAAATGCCATATTCAAAAAATATGAAGATTTTGACAAGTTCGTTACTGATTTTTTAATTACCGTTATGGATAATGGAAGTGCGGTTATTATTGTAAATTATCAAGATTATCAAGGTATGATAACTTCTTTAAACGGAAAAGTGTTAAATGGAAATACATTAACACTTGACGTAGAATGTGCTTATACTTTTGATGATGATATAAAGACTGCACAATTGGGTGACGGTAATATTATGATTACTGTATTCTCTAATGCAAATATAATTGGCGAACCAGTGCTTTATCCTGATAAAGCAATAAGCTTTATTGATACTATTCATTTTATAGAAACTGATGCGGCAAGCTCTGCTATGAATTATGCTATTACTTCAACTTGCGTACCGTTTCAGATTGAGAATAAAATAAGACTTTAAAAGTTGGCAATAGTCAACTAAGCATAAAGTAGCACGTTGAAGTCGTGCTTTATAAATAACGGAATGGGGCTAAAATAACAACTATTAATATGCCCCATATGTAAAGCATAATTGCAATGATATTATGTTTTGCACCAGTACATAACAATGTACCTCCTTTCGTTTAGGGCAAGCCTAACTGTGCGCTCTTGAAGCGCACAAAATGTGGAGTGAGCTTGGCAGTAAAGCAGTCCGATAAAAAGGAAAAGTCTTGTGTGCAAATCACAAACTCCGCACCACTCCTTCCTGACGGGAGTCCGACACTGGCAAGGCGGTAGTCAGTATAATTATACCGCCCATATGCGGATAGCCTGTAGGTGTAAGTTGAACTGCGTAGCTATAGACAATGCGCTTAGTAAATGGTCTGAGGTCATTCCTCGGAGTCCGCCCCAATATAAAAGAATTGCACTTACCTTCTTTGTAAGCACAATGCTTGCGTTGCGCTTAGTTTCTTGGTACTTACCATAAAGCATACCGCAGACAGTAACCTTGTGTTAATTCACATGAGCAAACTCTGTGGTATAACAGAGCCATTAACTGGCACTATATAAGACTCAGCTCTTACGAGCATCAATGTACCTTGCAAGCCTCTGTCCTGCCTACAAGCTGACCACGCAAGGTCTTTTAATGGTTGCCACAACCTAATGTGGAAAGGCAAACTTGCGCACTGGTAGGTTACGGACAAGTAGCAAACTTGCGCATTATCTGTTTGATTAGCTCAGTTGGTAGAGCGTTTGGCTGTTAACCAAAATGTCATAGGTTCAAATCCTATATCAAACGCCACATTAGTGGGTAGAATTTTAGGATTCTACGAGAGATGAAAACCGCCTCTCCGCTGTACGCTTGCAGTAGTAGGTATTCGGGATAAGTCCTGCAAAGCCACAAGCGCTTATTTACTCCGCTTAATTGTGTTATAGGCAATTTCGTGGAGAAAATAGGCAGTTTGGTGAAACGGTATCATATAAGGTTCATATCCTTGTGTCCCAAGTTCGACTCTTGGAACTGCATCCAAAAAAAATATTAATATATAAAATATTGACTATTAATTATAATATCTTAATTTAAAATTCAAGATATTGTTTTTTATTTCCTCTTTCTGGGCGGTTGCCGCCCTTATGTGGTCAAGCATTGCAATGATATGTAAGACTGCACCAATAAAACAAAAGGAGTAAAAGATGCCAGAATATAATTATATCTGTCCAAAATGTGATGAGCATTTTGCAGTAACAAGAAGCATAAGTGAATATGATTCACATGAAAAATGCCCCAAATGTGGTGAACCGTCTGATAGAAACTTCAAAGTTAATTATTGCAATGGTAATTATATTGTGAACACAGACGGGTTCTATGGCAAAAAATCTAATTGATGTACTAATTGACTGCATGAAGTTAGTTAGTGCTTCTTGGCGGTACGGGTTGTCTCCTGCCCTTACCGTCTTTTTTAAGGAGATAATTTATTTATTAAAAGGAGATGTCTTTTGTGGGTAGAACTAAAGGCAGTAAGAATAGAAAAAGAGCGCCATACAAAAAACGCCCAAGAAAAATATGTACAAATTGTAATACAGAACGTCCATTAATAGATTATTATGTAGCTTCAAATCCCTTGACTTCAAGTGACGGAAGATATGTAAATGTCTGCAAGGAATGTATTAAGGCGGCTTCTTTAGATAAAGATGGCAATTTAAATAAAGACGAGTTTAGGCGTATGCTTCAATTGATTGACCGTCCATTTTTACCAGACATTATAGATTCTGCGATAAGTGAAGTTAAAGCAAAAGGCGAAAAGTCAAGAAGTGATGTTATTGGAATATATATGAAAAACATATCATCCCTTCCGCAATATTCTAAAATGTCTTTTATGGACGGAATTGAATATGTTGAACTTTCAGAAAAAGAAAAACAAGAATATATTGAAGCTGAAAAAAAGAAGAAGGCAGAACAAGAAGCTGTATACAAAAGTGATAATGCTAATTTTGAGTTGACACAAGAGATAGTTGATAGGTTTGGTGATGGCTATACTAAATCTCAATATCGTAAGATGGAGAAGAAGTATGATAAACTTAAACAGAATTATCAATTATCAACCAACTTGCATGAAGAAGCTCTTGCGACTTATGTACGTTTTAAAGTTAAAGAGGAAGAAGCGACTGCGGCTGGTGACGTTATTGCCGCTGACAAGTGGAATAGAGCCGCACAGGATGCCGCTGAAAAAGCAAAGCTTACTCCTAAGCAATTAACTCAGGCTGATTTACAAGGTGGTATTACAGCCATTAGTGAGATTTCTAAAGCCGTTGAGGAATCAGCGGATATTATTGAAATTTTGCCACGCTTTAAATATGCTCCTAATGATGCACCAGATTTCATAATTTGGTGCTATGTTAATTTCTGTCGTAAGCTCAAAGGTTTGCCACAAGTTGATTATAAAGAAATTTATATGTTTTATGATAAAAAGAAAAGAGAATATATTGCACAATATGGTGACCCTTATGGAATTTTTGCAGAAGATACCGCTAAAAAAAATCGTGACTCAGTAAAGAAGTTTATTAAATTGCCAAATGACTATGAGTTGGGAAGTGATAGTTAATGGCAAGTAATAGAATAAAAGCCCTTGCTAATACTTCTGAATTTGGTAAAAAGATTGTAAACTATTATGACTTCATATCATGGTGTCGCTGGTTTCCTGACTTGATGCTTGATATGCTCAAACCCAAGAAAGGCGGACTCAATCTACATTTAGACCAAAGAATATTTTTACGTTGTGATGTTAGGTTCTTTAGTTTATATGGTGATTTTAGTAGAGGATATGCTAAAACCTTTAATGAAGTATTAAGTGCTGTTGTAGTTGCAATGTTATATCCAAATGTTACTATTGCAATATCAGCTCAAACAAAAGAAAACGCCGCTGATTTGTTAGCAACCAAATGGAATGAAATAATTAAATTTTACCCTCTTATTGAAAATGAACTTTTGGAAAAGCCAAAATTTCAAAGAGGTGTGGCAGTTATTAAATTTAAGAGTGGTTCTGAAATTGATGCTATTGCAAATGCTCAATCAACAAAAGGACAAAGACGTTCTCGTTTGAAGATAGAGGAATCAGCGTTGTTAAACAACGCATTATTTGAAGATGCCCTTGCTCCTGTAGTAGAAGTACCAAGACTTACTGTTGGTAAGCTTAGTATGCCTGACCCATGTGAGCTTAATCAGCAAATTCATTTCTTCACTACTGCTGGTTTTAAAGGTAGTGATGAGTATTTACGTTTGGTAAGTATGGTTGATGAAATGGAACAGCTCAAAGGCAAAATGGTACTTGGTTCTAACTGGATGCTCCCCTGTTGGTATGGCAGAGGTTCAAGCAAAAGTCAGATACTAAATAAAAAGAAGAATATGTCTGTTATTGCTTTCAAACAGAATTATGAACAGGAATGGGTTGGTGCTTCTGAGGGAGCGCTTGTTAATATTAACAAACTTCTTGATTGCAGAGTATTAACCAAACCAATCATTGTTGACCATGATGATGAGTCGGAATACTTTATGGGTGTGGACGTTGCACGTTCTCAAAAAACTACTAATAACCAAAGTTCGGTTGTTGTTGGTAAGGTAATAAGGAACGCTAATAAAACAAAGATACTTGCTGTTGATATTGTTAATATTGTAAATATACCTAATATTTTAAATTTTACCGCACAAGCTGTTAGGGTAAAACAAATTCAAAAACAATATAATGCTAAAATGGTTATTTGCGATGGAAATGGATTGGGTGCTGGACTCATAGATGCGTTACTTGCTGAAACTATTGACCCTGTAACTGGTGAAAGTTTAGGTTGTTGGGACACTATTAATGACAATAATGAACCAGAAATACCTTACTCACCTAAAATAGTTTATAACCTAAAAGCACAATCATGTCAAAATGAAGTTGTTACAAACTTTATTGATTATGTTGAAAGTGGAAGGTTAAAGCTGTTAGAGCGTAGACTTGATAATGACTTTACTGAAAAAGAATGGGAAGATTCTGAAAATAGTATTAGACCATTCATTGAAACAGATGCGTTTATTGAAGAAGCGGCAAATCTAAAAATGAAACATTTGCCTAATGGTGGCATTACTATTGAGAGAGTCGCAGTTAAAGTTGACAAGGATAGAGTATCAGCATTGATATATATGCTTTGGTATGTAGATAAGTTTGCTAAGGATTTGTCTATTGACGAAGAATATGCTTCAACCGTTTTTGTCGATTAACAAAGAAAGGAGGTAGGAATGGCTAAGGTACATAAAATTACAAGAAAACAAAATGATACAAGTAACTATGAAGTAAATAGTTATTGGTACAGAAATGATGTATCAACAAATACATATTTCAATATTTTGTGTGATTATAGAGTTGAACAACTTATAAGTATTATTCAGCAACCAATGCTGGATGCCAACAATTATGAGCTTAGAAAAATATCAAGGCGGTTATATTCAAGTGATGGTATTACAAGAAATACACTTGATTACATTTCAGCTCTCCCCTCTTTAGATTATATTGTAACAAGCTATGCTAATGATAAGGCTTCAAAACTTAATAAAGAAGTTATGCGTTATGTTATGCGCAAAATCAAGCATAAGCAGTTTATAAGAGATGTTATTCTTAAAGGTTGTATTGACGGAATTGCTTTTTATTATTTAGATACTGCTTCTACAAAAGCAGATAGAACAAAATTCATTAATCAGTTTCAAGCTGAGTCTGTATCAGAAGTTAATGCATTAAAACCAAAGCTTGCTAAGATAAATGCTTCATTAAAGTCTTTGCCTACTGATTATTGCCGTATCATTGGTACTAAAAATAACTCATATGTAGTTGCTTTTGATTTAGCGTATTTTGATACTGGACTTGAAAGTGCTGAAAGTAAATTAAAAAAATACCCTTCTGAATTTACGGTTGCATATAATAAATGGCAATCCAACAAAGCAACAGGGCAGATGTTTATTCTTGATAACACTAAAACAATAGTTCATAAAATATCTTCTAATTTGGACGAACCGTGGGGCAGACCTCTTGTTTTAGCCGCTATTCAAGATATTTTGTATTCTGATTATTTTAGAAATACAAAAAGGAATTTACTTGATAATATAAATAACAAGATTATTTATGAGACATTCCCTGAAGGTAAGACTGCTGGTACATCTGCTTTAACTAAACAGCAACAAAAAGAACAGCATGATGCTGTTAAAAGTGCTGTGTCCCGAAAGCAAGGTACAAATGGAACTACATTCTTTTCTGTGGCGGCTGGTACTAAGATAGGAAGTATAGATATAAAAACAGATTTGTTTGATAACGATTATGAGTCTAATCTAAGTACAACTGTTGGTACAGATTTAGGATTTGCGGCTTCACTTCTTAATGCAAGTGGTACTACTTCATTTAGCGCACAGCAAACCAATCTGGAATTAGTTACTTCTCAAATATGTGAATGGATAGAAGGTATTGTTGCTGAATTAAATAAAGTTATTAACTACAATATACTTGGTTTGAATTATATAGACGTTGAAGTAAATTATCTGCCTATTACTCATTTGAACAGAGATAAATACTTTAAAAATGCTAAGGAGTTATTCACTATTGGTAGAGGTTCACTTGCTTATCTGGCTAATTGTGCTGGACTTTCAAAGGAAGTATATTTTGCAATGCTGGATGAACAACTTGAAGAAGGCGTAATGGACAAGTACCCTGTTAATAAAACGTCATATAACACTTCTGGAAATGATGATGAAAGTAACAAGGGTGGCAGACCAGTAAATGAGAATCCTACTAATGAGAATACCATTAGGAGTAAAACAAATAATTCTAATGGAACACCAAAACCAAATAGTTAATAGTAAAGAGTTACCAATGTGGTAGCTCTTTATTATTATATAACACTGAGAAGGAAGGTGGTGAGAAATAGTGAGTGCAATTTTAGAAATGGGAAGTAGAAAAATAAAAGGCGGCAGAAGATATATAAAGATGGCACTTCTCACCATCCATGAAAACGAAGAAGATACACAGGGCAACGGGCTTCATTGGGTTGAAGAATATGTTTTGAATAATCTGGACAGTGCTATTAATATGCCTATTTGTTGTGAGTTTGTTGATGACACTAAAACAGTACCATTAGGTCATGGATATACAGATGAAATTGAAGATGACAATGGAAATCCTGTACCAGTTTTTCTTAATTCAGAAGTTGTTGGAACAATTGAAAAAGCGCAAATAGAAAAAATTAATATTGACGGTGAAGATAAAAAGGTTCTTGTCGGTGAAGGATATTTGTTCAACCAAAGATACCCTAATTTTGTAAAATGGCTTAAAGAAAATATAGCTACAAATACTATTAAATCTTCAATTGAATTAGTTGGCACTGAGGAAAATAATAATCATATTATTTATGACGGTGAAGCTACAAGAGAATATAGAGTTCCTAAAGAATTTAGCTTTAGTGGAACAGCCATATTAAGTGTTAAAGAAGCAGACGAAAACGCCATTGTGTTAGAAGCGGCTTCATTAAATAAAAACAATAATCAAGAAAGTGAGGTAAATGAGATGGATGAAAAGACTATCAATATGTTATGCGATTCTGTCAAGAGCGCAGTAACAGAGACAAATTCAAAGAACGCAGAATATGAGGCAACCATTTCAGAGCTTAATACTTCAATATCTGAAAAAGAGAATACGATTGTAGAGCTTAACGCTTCTGTCGAGGAACTTAAAAAGGCTATTGCAGATATGGAAGTAGAACGTGATGCTTGGTATAGCGAAAGAGAAACACTGACAAAACAGCTTGGTGAAGCTCTTGCGGCTCAGAGACTTGGTGAGCTTAATTCTGCTATTGAGAATTTCACTGACGAACAGAAGGATTTTGCAAAGGACGAAATCGAAAAGTTTAAGACTGACCCCGTGAACGTAGAAATTAATACAGTTCTTGATGCTATTTATCGTGGTATCGGTAAGCAGTCAATGGAAAAGAAGGATGAGCCAGTAGTAGAAATTAATTCTGCTGATATATATGGCGAAGTATTTGAACCTCAGTCAAAGGTTGGCGAGGTTGTTGAAGAAGGTTCTATTTATTAATTAATTAAAGAAAGGATGGTTTTATTATGGTAAAAGTACATACTGTTGAAATGATTGAGCATAGCGCTCATAATACACCTAATGTTACAGCACACGCAGACCTCCCTAACGGCGCACTGGTAGGTCTTACATACACTGGTGCTTCAAAGGTAACAAAAGCTCCTGCAACTGGTGAGGAACTTTATATTGTTCTTAATACTCAGGTTGGTGACAAGGAGTATGACCTTGCATACACAATTGCACAGGGCGAGTATGCTAACCTCTTTAAGCTTTCAAATTGGGTTGGCAAGGAGCTTGACGTAACTAAGGAGAACATTACTGGCACATTTGCTAATATTGCTGTTGGTGACACTCTTACATTTGATACTACAACTTTCAAGTTTAAGGAGGCTTCTGCAACTGCTGGTGATGTTTGCTTTGTGGTTACAGAGCTTCTTCCTATTGGTGTAAGAGTTCTTATCAAGATTGCTACTGCTTAATTTTAAGAGAAAGGAAGGTTAGTGAACATGAAAACATTTGAAATCAATGAAATGAATAACTGCCGTAAGGATGCAGTTCATAATGGACTTAATTCAACTTCACCTATAGTTGCAACATATGCGGCTATGGTTGATGGTAAGTCTGTAGATGGTATTAAGGATAGAAACGGTAAAGAGTGTGGTGACAGATGCGCAAACGCTATTAAGGAGCTTAACACTCGTGCTGAGGCTGGCGATATGACAGCTATTTCAGAGCTTAATACAATTAGAACTTATGTTGTTAATCCTATTCTTCTTGAAGAAATCAAGCTTCTTGGTTTCTTTGGTGGATATGAGAACCTCGGTTATGATGAGGCTGTAGAGCGTAAGGTTATCAAGCAGAACATTAGCACAAGAGGACAGGCTGCAAATGGTGACGTTCCTTTCAGCTTCAACTATGCTGATAAGTACAGCGTTCCTACAACAACTCTTGCCGCTGGTTATCAGGTTGATTACCGCAAGGCACAGTTTGGCGATATGAGTGCAGAGAACATTCTTATTGAGAATATCAAGACAGATATGAGAAATAAGGCGGCTTCTTTTGCATTTGATAAGGTAATCAGCTCTATCTCTGCCGCAACTATCAAGAACTTTGTATCTGGTGTTACAAGAGCTAACGTTCAGACAGTTATCAATAAGGCTCGTCCTTTTGGTAAGGTATCACTTGTTGGTGACACATCTGCTGTTATTAAGCTCAATGACATTGCTACATATGCAGATAATGCGGCTACACCTTATCTCAATATCTCTCAGGAGGCAATGAATGAGATTAAGAATAATGCTTATGTTTCTACTCTCATGGGTGCTACTGTTTATGGTATTGATAACGCATATGACCTCAGCAAGGCTAATGCGGCTGGCACATGGTTTGACAAGATAATGAACGATAGATATATCTTTGTTGTTCCTGCTGGTGTTACTTCTCCTGTACAGCTTTGGACTCGTGGCGGTCTTACAAGCATGACTGGTACAGACGTTACAACTGGCAGACTGCTTACAAGATATGACCTTGAAGTTGCCGCTGATGTTGCAAAGGGCGAGGAATATAAGATAGGTGTTATTGACACTGTAGCTTAATTTTTATTTTATAATTAATATAGTGGGGCGGTTAAATCTGCCCCACTTATATAAAGGAGGCAAAATTATGGATTCACTGAATTTAAGTGAAAATATTAAAATCAAAAATCTTACAAGCTTTCCTGTAGGCTTTAGACGTATTAATGGAGTTGGTGAAGTTAATATCCCACCACTTACAACTATTATATGTGATAGAGCCGAAGTTGTTTCTCAGGTACAGTCTGGTAGTATTCTTTTCTGTGGTGAAAATCATGATTCTGCACACGCTTACATTTATATTGATGATAAGGACACAAGAATTTTTACTGGTCTGGAAACAGAAGCAGAGCCACAGGACGTTATTAGTGAAGAAAAGATAAAGTCTGCATTTGCACTTAAAACAAATAAGGCATTTGAAAAGGCTATCAATGAACTTGCTATAACTCTTTCAGAGAAGCGTTATCTTGTAGAAACAATAAAGAAGCTTGGTATTAATGATTATAACAAGATTAAGCTTGTTGAAAAGGTAACTGGTATGAAAATAGAAGAAGATTAAGGCGGTGATGACATTGGGCGAAGAAACAACAAAGGCTGATGTTATAACAAGCTTTCAAACTCACCCAATGGCAAAAAAAGCTTTACCAGAGGGATTAGAAGATGCATGGTTTTTATCTGCATTAGCTCAATATGAATTAGAGATTGATGACTTAGATTATAATGAAGCTACTTCAAAATTTAGCACAAAGCTTAATAGAAGTGTTGTGTATACATTGGGTTTATTAATGTATCTTGAATATGTTACAAGAGAACTTTCAAGGGCGGAGAAACTTAATGGATTTTATGGCAAGGACATCCATCTCACGGGTAGTGATTCTTCAAAGAACGTAACCTATAAAGATTTAGTTCTTGAAAAAGAAAGAATACAAGAACTTCTTCACAAACAAAAAGTTCATGGCTTTAATTAAGGGTTGGGTGATAATATGCAAGATTGGTATGTTATTGACCCACAACCAACTTTAAATAATGGACTTGAAAATGAAGAATGGAATGATTGGGTAATTGATAGCTTTGATGAAGCTCTTACTGAAACTCCTTTGGGTGAAACTGTAAAGTTTTGCAAAGGTCAATATGATGGCGAAACTGGTTTGTTTGAAACTGAATTTGAAACACAGGCTATCATACAAAATAAGACATTTGATGCATATACTCAGGGTTGGAAAAGACAAATCCTTACTCGTATAAGTGATATGATAGCTGATTACAAATATGTAAAAGCTGTAGATACAAAAGGAAATGAACAGATTTATCTTATTATGACAATGCCTGAGAGTAATACAATTTATACTAAGACCGTATTGCATGAATGTAATTATACTTTAAAATGGCAAGATAGTGAAACGGGTGTTATATATTATTATCCTTCTTATACTGCTGATGCTACACAGTATAATACTGGTGTTGAAACAGCAAATAACATTATTCAAACTGGTTATATTCAGCTTATGAGTTGGATATCACTTGACGAAATTACGGCAGAATTGCAGAGAGATAAACGAATGTTTATTGATTATGCAACAAAACATCCAGATACTTATATCATTACGTCAATGTCTAAAGTGCCATACTCATACAATGAAATGCGTATAATGCGTATTACATTTACAGAACATGAATATCATCCACAAACAGATAGAATTGACTTAATGCTTTGTGATTATGTTGACCCAAGCACTATCCCCCAACCAACCAGTCCTATAGATATACAATATGCTGGTAATCCTGAAATTAGAATAGGAAGAACTAAAACGTTTAGTGTTAATAGTGAAAATTCAATAACATTCTCGCTTATTGTTTCAGAACAATGGGAAAATGATATTGAGTTAATCATTGTTGATAATCATTCTTGTAAAATAAAGCTAAAGGATAATGTTGACATGGTTGGTTCTAACTTAAAATTGAAAGCTGATGATGGTACACAGTCAAGTGAACTTCTTATCAGCGTGAAAGGTGGTATTTAATTATGGCTAATGATACCATTATTACCACATTTAAAAACAAGTTGATTGACCAAATTCAAAATAATGAGCAGATTATAAATGCGCTTGCTATTAATAGTAGTGAAGATGCCGAAGATTTAGCTTATGTTCGCCTATTCCCCTACTACTTTATTGTACCTACTCAGGAAGATGCAAAAACATATATTATGATTGAAGTAGGGTTAGAAGCAATACAAGATAGATACAATGCAATGAAACAAGATATTGTTTATGATAGGTGTCATGTTTATGTTTATGTGGTAGCACATCAAGATGTAATGCGTATGGAAAGTGCTGGTCAATCTGCTGTAAGGATAGATTATATCTCCCAATTAATTAACAAACAATTTAATGGAAAGTATATTGCTGGTATTGGTACGTTGCAAAGAATATCAAATATGCCACGTAGTTTAAATGACACATATAGAAGTCGTGAAATGATTTTTGATGTGCTTGACTTTAATCAGGAAATGTGTGAGGATAATGATTCTTGAAAATTTGAATATGTTGCGTGGGCGTGATATTGCAATATGTGACGGATTAACAATACGTCAGCCAACTTTGGGAGACATAGAAGAATTAGGTGAGGATGAATACTTTTCAATGCTAACAGCATTTACTTGTACCCCATTTGACCTTATTGCACAATTGGACGAAATGGGAATAGATTTCACGCAAGTAACATCTTATCAACTATTTGTTGTTATGTATAAATTTATAGATACAAAAGCAAGTAAATATTTATTTGGGGATTTTGATTTTTCAAAACTTATTAGAGTTGATAATGATGGTAAGCTTGAATTAATGTATAAGGATATTGTTATAAATGAAGCCGTTTTTAATAAGATAGCTGATTGCATAAGAAAATTACATATGATTCCCCCACCTCAATATACAAAGGTTGCAAATGAATATACTAAACAAAAGATGATTGAATCAGCTTATAGTGATTTGGAATTTGCCAAACGTAAAAAGAAAAAGTCGTTTATTAAATTGTATGTTTCAAGAGCAACTAACCACCCATATTTTAAATATAGATTAGACGAGGTATGGAACTTAAAAGTCTATGCCTTTTTTGATGCTATCAAATCAATTAGCATTGTTGAGAGTTCTAAAAATCTGAGTATGGGTGCGTACTCAGGTAATTTAGACCTAAGTAAAATTAACAAACAAGAATTTAATTGGTTGCGTGAGACTGATTAATTAAAAGAAAGGAATGATGTTTATGGCAACAATTACAAGCGCACAGCTTATTGTTGATAAGGTAATCCGTGTTACTGGTCGAGACAAGGTTGACGGTACTCCTTATTTTATTACTGGACAGGTATCAGACCCTTCGTTACAGTGCGATGCTCAGGAAGTAATTAAGACTGATGCTGAGGGAACTGCTATAGCAAGATGGCAGAACTCTAAGACTGCACAGTTTAGCGGCTCTGAAACATTCTGGAATCTTGATACACTTTCAGAACAGCTTAATGGTGAAAGTATAAAGGAGGGTTCAAGTGGTCATGGTATTGTAGTACCAATTTCAGACCCAATTTATACATATACTGCGACAGGCACAACTTATAAACTTTTATATCCAGCTTACAATTATGGAACATCTGAAAGCCCACAGTATAAAATTACAGTTGTAAAGCTTAATAAGGATGGTTCTGTACAGCAGAAGTTTAAACTTGGTGATAGTGCCGCTGGCGATGTAATTACATATGCCGCAAGTCAAACTGCAACCGAAGGTGGTACTATTACTTTTGGTTCTGGTGTGATTAAGGCTGGTGACCAGATTTTTGTACAGTATGATTTCAATTCAGAGGACTGCATAGCTGTATTTGACTCTGCTGACAAGTTCCCAAGAGAAATGGAAATGGTTGTTGACGTTCTTTGTCATCCTATTTGTGGTGGTACAACTACAGCAATTGCCGCTGTACTGGTATTCCCTAATGCTGTTCTCTCACCTTCTGTTACTCAGAACTTTGGTAGAACAGATACGTTCCCATTCTCATTCTCTGCACAGCAGGATTATTGTGATAATGAAAAGCTTCTCTTTAAGGTGGTTTGTCCTACTCTGCCAGAGATTGACAGTGATTAATGGTGGTGGTTTAACTTGAAAAGACAGTGTTGGATTTGCGGACGGGAGTACGAATATTGCCATAACTGTGACAAAACTGGAAATTGGAGAGCGCAAGCTTGCAGTCCAGAACATTATCAAGTAGTTCAAATCAATAGAGAATATCGTGAGGGAATAATCAATGCAGTAGAAGCAACTCAGCTTTATGCAAATATTGGTATAACTGCAAATAGTAAGTTAAACTATCTCCCAGCGGTTGAAGCTACAATAAAGGGTATTATTAAAGAAGGTACTCCCAAAAAGGTTTCAAAGCCAAAATCAAAAATTGAAAAATCAGAAGAAGATGAAGAAAGTTCGGAATCTTGATTAATGAAAGGGGTAAGTCATTATATTTGGCTTGCCCCTATTTTTTTATTTTTTAAGGAAGTGATTAATATTAGGATAGTTAGCTTAGACCAAGCATCCATAAACTCAGCTTATGCAGTATGGGATAATAGTGAACTTATTGCCTATAAAAAAATAACTGCAAATAAAAATACAAAGGATTACAAGCGCTCCTTTGAAATGGTTGATTTGATTATGGCTGAAATTAACAAATATAAACCTGATATAGTTATCTTAGAAGGAGCTTTTTCAAATGGCAATATCAAAGTATTTGGAATGTTATCACAACTTAGAGGCATGACAATGGAAAGATTAAGACAAGAAGGATATGAATTTGATATTGTCGAACCAGTCACATGGAAGTCTGCTTTAAAAATTACTGGAAAGCGCCCTGTCCAAAAAGAAAAGAGTGTTGAACTTGCTGAGGATATATTTAATGTTAGCCTGTTCAACGATGATGATTTAGCAGATGCTATTAATATAGGCGGATATGCAGTAATGAAATACGAAGGCGTTAATCATTACAATAATATATAAAATAAAAGGAGAGTTATTATTTATGAGTAATTATATAGATGTTTTAGGAAAGAACTTTGCTACAAAGAACATAACAAAGAAAATCAATGGTGCAGTTGTTACTATCAAAGGCTACCTCGATATAGATACATACACAAATATTATTTATTCTATTGCAGATAGTTGTTTTATTGACGGAGTGTATCATGCTGAAAATCGTGAGATTGCAAGAAGATATGCAATTATCAATTATATGACAGACATTGATGTAAGCAATGTTGGTATTGAAGAAGTATTCAAGTCAACACAGGCTGGTACATGGTTTAGTGACATTGAGCGAGAAGTTGTAAAGCTTGCTATATGGGCGGAATTGGAACAGGCTGTTGATAATCAGATTAATAGCATGACCAAGACTTCATTTGATAAACTTTGTGATAAGTTATCGGCAATGTTAAATATAGATATTTCTACTAACCTTGCTGATATAAAAGATGTTCTTGATAAACTTAATAAAGTTGATAAAGCAAAGCTTGTTAAAGCTGTAACGGAAAACGTGATTGAAAAGACAAAGGATAAGTGATGCTGAATGGCAGTTTTGTCTCTTAGTGACCAATTAAAAAATATAGACTTAACAAAAGCAAAGACTACAAGTGGTAAATATGTAAAGGATATTATGGTTCAAGAAGCTAAACGCTTATATAGGTGTATACAGGCACAGATAGACTTATATTATGCTTCTTATGAGCCAGTGGTGTACAGCCGTAGTAATAGATTAAAACACGCATTATATGCACAGGATTTAGCAGATATAAGAATTGTCGGAAATGAATTGCATATTGGTGTTGGATTTCATAATGAATATGCATATCATGAAAATTTAGATGGTGTGTATTGGAATAATAGTTTTGGATATGAAGAATGGTTTCCTATTTATGGTAGGCATTTAAGTTACGTTCCTGTTCTTATGGAATTTGGTTGGCACTCTCGTAGGCTTGCCGCCATGTTAGGACAAGAAGTCCCCCGTCTTACTTATTTTGAAGGCACACATATGATTCAACGTGGCGTTGATTTTTATAATTCAAGTAATACTTTAGGGATTCATGTTGTGCCAGATGGAATATTAAATGTTGATGCTTATTAAGAAAGAGAGGTGGTTGAATGGCAAAGAAACAAGATAATATGATTGAGCTTATAGCAAAATTAAATCAAACTGAATCAAAAAAGCAAATCATTGATGATTTAAAAACGATAGCGAAAGAAATTAATTCAGATAAGAATTTCAGTTTTCAGATTAAGTGTACTCTTGACCAGAAAAGTATAAATTCTATGAAGTCTCAGCTTGCAGGAATTTTTAATAACTTAAAGATATCCCCTACTGCTGGTATTACAGAACAAGTTGAAGAAGCTACAAAAAGTAGAACTAAGCCTAAGTATGATAATATTAGTGTCGTTAAAGGTGAGACAACGGATGAAACACTTGCAAGAGCTAAGGAACAACTTAATGCTCAGTTAAAGAAAAATGGCGATGAGGTTACTCGTGTAACTAAAGCTTACGAAAATGCTTCAGGAGCTTTACAGCAATTTTATGTTCAAGTTGAACGTCAAGATAAATCAATTGCCACTTTGACTTATGGTATTGACAAACAGGCAAAATCCTTTAAGTATCTTGGTGAAACTATAAGAGAAGCGGATAATTCTACAGATATGAGGCGTAAGCCGCTTGATGTTCAATGGCAGATACAAGCTGAAAATTTAACCAAGTTCATTGCTAATGCTGAAAAGGCTGGTGCGGCAAGCACTATTCTTGCAGATGATATTAAGGAACTAAAGCGCTTAATGGACAATAAAGAAGGTACAGATACCAACTATATGAATAAATTCTTAGATACCTTTGATATTGCCAAAGCTAAGTTACAAGCATTTAACTCTGAAATGAGGAGGGACAATGCTTCTGTAGCTCATAGTAATCGTATTCAAAAGTTATCAGCGGATATGCAAGCTTTTGCTGTAGCAAATGAAAGAGCAGTTAAATCAACGAAGCAAATGTCAAGTGGAATGACGTTTGCACAAAAATGGGCTGAATTATCAGCACGTATGGCTAATAGCGCAAACATGACCGAATCTGAATTAAAGAAGTTAAATGCTGAATTTAGAATATTCGGTAAAGAAGCAGAAGCGGCTGGACTTAAAGGTGAAAGCGCACTTGGTAAGTTCTTAAACTCGTTCAAGGTTATATCTACATACTTCTCTGCTTCTCGTCTTATCTCACTTGCTGTTCGTGAAATTAGGAGCGCTATTACAGAGCTTCAAACACTTGATGATAGATTAACTGAGATTTCAAAGACTTCTGATAGAACCGATGCAAGCTTACGCCGTTTAGGTGAAAATTCTTTTGATGTAGCAAGTAAATATGGTAGAACAGCCAGTGATTATTTACTTGGTGTACAGGAAATGAGTAGAGCTGGTTTCGGTGAAGCTGAATCAGAGAAGCTTGCTGAATTATCAATACTTGCACAATCTGCTGGTGATATGACTGCTGAAATGGCAAACGAATATATCATTGCAACTAATGCGGCTTATAGCCTTGCTGGTAATTCTGAAAAGCTTAACAAGGTACTTGACTCTCAAAACTATATTACCAACCATAATGCTGTTAGTATGGAAAATCTTGCACAGGCTACAAAACTTGCGGCTTCACAAGCGGCGGCTTCTGGTGTTGAGATTGATGAATTAACTGCCGCAGTAGGTACAATGGTTGCTGTAACTCAGCAAGGCGGTGACCAAGCTGGTAGAGCTTTCAAGGGTATTCTTATGAATATTCAGCAAGTCAAAGCAAGCGCCGCTGATATTGGAGATGGCGGAGAAGATATTACTGCTGAATCTCTTTCTAAGTATGAAAAGGCTACTGCCGCTTTAGGTGTATCGCTTAAAGAAGTAAAGAATGGAACTGTTCAACTTAGAAAGCCTATGGAAGTTCTTAGAGATTTAGCCATTGCTGTAAATAAAGAAGGAGAGAACAGCGTAAAGGTTGCTAATCTTATCAGTGCTGTTGGTGGTAAGTTTAGAGGTAACCAGTTGATTGCCTTGCTTCAAAATTGGGAGACTTATGAAAAAATGTTATCTGAATATAATTCAGATGATGCCATTGATTCTGCATTTAAAGAATCTCAAAAGTCTGCTAATAATTGGGCTGGTTCAATTAACAAGGTAAAAAATAGTTGGTCTGAATTTGTAAATGTATTTATCAATTCTGATAATATGAAAGAAATGTTAAATACAATAAATGAAATTATTCAGAACCTTACTGATTCTGCTGTTAGCGGTGGGCTGAAAATTACTTTTGATTTATTAAATAGAATATTAAAAGTAATTGAATTTTTAACTGAACAACTTGGAACTTTAGGTACGGTTGCACTTCCATTAATTATGAAGTTCACTACTTTACACAAATTAGATTTGTGGAGTTCAATAAGGTCACAATTAACTGCAACTATTCCTGTAATACAAGCAACAACCCTTGAATATGAAAAATTATATCAGGCAGAGCTTTTAGCGGCTGATACAAGAAGTTATTTCACATCAAATGCTAATGGAGCATCTATGTTGACTGGTGCTGTTGCTACCCCGTTTACTGCCAGTGCTGGTGTAGATTATGCAAAAGCAACTAATGATGTACAAACTTATTCTACAAAGTATAGCGTTGCAGTTTCTTCAATGGAAAAGAGTTCAAAATCAGCATCAAGTGCAGTTGGCGGATTGGTGACAGCATTAAGGAATTTTCTTATTGTTGCATTGGTTACTTTTGCAATTAAGAAGGGTGAAGAATTTTATGATAAGATGACAATTGATGCTGAGGAATCTGCCAAAAAGACCAGTGAAGTAGTTGCTAAATTAACAGAACTTAAAAGTGCTTTAGATAATTTAAAGGAAGAAAAAGATACTTTAAATAATATTCTCAAATCATATGGTGAAGTTGTTTCTAAAACACAAAGTACCGCTGAGAAGAAAGAAGCTTTGGCGCAAATACAAAAAGACTTGAATGATTTGTATGGAACAGAAGCTAAGGGTATTGACGTTGTAAATGGTAAATATGATGACCAGATAGAAAAGATAGATAAGCTTCAAAAAGATAAAGAAGAAAAATTCAAGACAGAACACGCCGCTGATATTGCACAAGCTCAGGCGTTGTCTAACCTTTATATTGATGACAGTCGTTTTTACGAATCGCATAATGAGAGAACACATAATTTTCAGGGCTATAAACCAAGAGAAAGATTTAAGGAAGATAGCTTAGAAGCTATGTATGTCCTTGATGATATGGACAGAAAGACAAGAGAAATAGCCAAAAATATCGAAGGTATATATGTAGCTCCTGTACAAGCTATAGGCGGAATAAAAGGCTTTTATTTAAGTGGTGACATAAAAGATGCTCGTGACCAAATGAAACAATTGTTGGATGAGTATAGTAAATTGAATGAGAAAGAACAAAATCAAAAAACATTTGAAGCACTTCAAGAGAGATATAATGCATTAGTAGAAGCAGTAAAATTGATTGAAGAAATGAGTCCATATCTTGAAAGAGGTGACGTATCAGGTATTGTTCTTTCAACCACTGATGCCATTGTGGAAGGTGTAAATGCTGTAACAGAAGCCACAAAAACAACTATAGTATCATCGTCAGAGCTAAAGAAACAATGGCTTGCTAACCTTGATGATATGCAGAAAGGCAGTCTTAAAAATATTTCTACTATGGTTTCTGCACTTCAAGACTTGTCTGAAAATAAAGGTATTAACGCTAATACTTTTTGGTCATTAATTGAATTTGATGATGACGGTTTACTTGGTGATGCAAAATTGGTTGGCGATAAATTCTATGTTGACCAAGAAAAAATGATAGAGCTAAAGGACAAATATATTCAAAAGCAAATTGAATCAATTAAACAAGATACAATTCAAGTCGCTACACAAAAACTTTTAGCAGAAGAACAAGTTAATCAACTTCGAGCGAAGGTTCTTGACATGGTTCAAACTAAAAAGTATATTAGTAATCCAGAAGCTTATAATGAGTTACAAGGAAATCTTAATGATGCTAAGGAAACAGCTAAGGCTTATAATGAGCAATGGCAGAGAAATCTTCAACTTATAGGCTACCTTAATCAGGCTTTAGGTGATACGGTTGACCGTCAAAAGGAATTGGAGAATCAGCAAAAGCAACTGAATAAAGAACTTACTGCTTTAAATAAGGAACTTAATAATGTTGTTAAAGCACATGAACACGTTATAGATTCAATTATAGATAAACTTGAAACCGAACAACATGAGCTTGAAAATCAAAAGCAGACCTTAGAAGATGAATTGGACGTTCTTGAAAAGCAAAAAGATACTATTGAGGAAACAATTAAAAAATATGATAGTGTCAATGACCTTGTTCAAAACACAATTCAAAAGGAAATAGATGCTCTTGAAGAACAAAAGAAAGCTATTGAAGATACATATAACGCCCGTATTGATGCTTTAAAGGCTGAGAATGAAGAACGTGAGGATGCTCTTGAATATGCTCAGAAGCTTGCTAACTTAGAGAACGCTAAGAATAACAAGGTTCGTGTTATTGATAGTACCAGAGGCTTTAGATATGAAAGCGTTAGAGAAGATGTTGCTAATGCTCAGAATGACCTTTTTACGTTTGAAAATAATAGAGCTGTCAAAGCTCTTGAACAAGAACGTGACCAGCAAACTAAATCATTTGATGAGATAATCAAAACTAAAGAAGAATATGCAAAGCGTTGGAAAGAAATATCTCAAAATGTTCAAGATGCTGAATCAGAACTTCTTGCCGAGGAAATACTTGGTGGTGAGTGGAGACAGTTAATCGCTGACGGTGATATTGAGATTATGCAGAAATTCACAGATGAATATTCTGCACATAATACAGAACTGAAAAGATTAACTGATACTGAAATCAAGTATAAGAAAGAAGCTATTGATGCTAAGAATAAAGAAATCGAAGCAAAGAAACAACAGATTTCAGCATGGAAAGATTATAAGACACAAGTATCAAATGCTGTTACAGAACTTCAAAGGCAACAAGAAGATTATTACAATTTGATTGGTCAGATTGAATTAACTGAAAAGTCAAGTCTCACAGAACGTGAAAAAGCTTTTGGAACATTTGTAACTAATATTACTGGTATTATTGAACAAATAGGACAAAAGCAAAACATACTTGATAATGTTACTTCTACTCTTGACAGTTTGGGTGATAAGAGTTTTAGTGTTGATTTCTCAGTTATTGGTATGGAACTATTACGAGAAGCACAAGATATAATTGATGGGTATTCTGGTAGGGTTTTAAAGGTTCTAAGTGCAGGAGAAGTCTTTAGAATAATGAAAGACCAGAACTTTGATAATATTGGTGATGTTGTTAAGTATTTAAGGGAAGGTGGTCTTTCGGAAGGTGGCGTTACTGACTATACTGGCTTAGTGCAAATACATGGTAGGAAGAACGCACCAGAGGTTACATTTAATACAAATGATGCTAAAAAGTTGTATGAATATGTACACCACTCCCCTAACCTAATGGCTGATACTATCAAACGTGCAACAAGTCTTTCTGGATTCAAACTTAGTAATAGTAATAATTCAAGAACTTCAAGTGTTAATATTGGTGCAATTAATGTTTATGCTAATAACTTTGAGGAACTTGATAGAGGACTTGATAAACATCTTGACAAGTATTTTAGGAATAAGCTTACGGAAGGTTATACTAATAAACAATAATAATGTTTTAATTACAAACAGCTCCCTTATTATTAGGGAGCTGTATTCTTATAAGGAGGTGAATTTCTTGATTCAATATCCTATTAATTTTTATCCTGACGGAAATACTTTTGACCCAAGAGATATTAATACTGGTAAAATTAGTTTTATATTCAAGGGAGACAAAATGGTAACTACTCATTTTAGAGTATATAACTATGACACTGAATCTTTTGTTAAAGAAGATTATACAGTTGGAGCATCAGCTTATAATGGAAAAGACGTTTCAGCTCCACTAAACTTTTTTGAAAGTAGAGAAGCATTTCCTATTGATAAAGAATATCGTTATATTGTTCAATGTTTAATTACACAAGGAAATGCAATTGGCAGTCCTGTATTTGACCGCTTTGTTTTACGTGGTGAAATAAATGAAGATTATGAACATGGGACTGATACAAATACCATGATGATTGAAGATAAAATTCATTTGATTTATGAATGGAATGTTGATGAAAATAATATTTGCAGACCAACTTATGTTTCAAATGAACTGGTTGCTGGAATTGTTATGAAGATAGGAAACGAACAACGTGTAATTACTGCTTATAATTTTAATAGTGGTCAAATTACTTTAGAAAGTGCATTTGAAAACGATTACCCTAAAGGAACGCCATATCAATTATACAGCAGTTATTTAATAACACAGCAGTATTTCTTTAAAACAATACCTGAGCCAAGCTTTACGAATATTCAAGCTAAATGGGCTGGCGCATCTGGTACTGCTAACGGCGTACAAATTGTTGCGGATTATAACTTAAATGAGTATAACCCAATTAAATATTACACTGTAACTATGGAAAAACAAAATGGTGCTGATATAGATGAGCAACCAAGACATTATTACAAAATATACGAAACGGAAAAAATATATTCACAAAATATTGCTGTCAAATTTATAGATGACTATGACGTTGATAATGAATTTTTACCAGAGGGAAATTCGTCAAATAGAAGATATTTATTCACCATTAACGCTGTGCTTCAAAATGGAATGACTATACAAAGTTCATTTGAATCACAAGCACCAGAACGCATTGATGAAACTGGAATGATAACGGATATAAATATAGAAATTGGAAAGTATGATAATTATTATAATGTAACACATATAACATGGACTTATCATGAAGATGACACAAAGCCAGATTTAACATTAAGAATTTATAGATACAATATGGACTCTAATAATATTCTTCGTGACCGTAGATTAATTGCAAGTATCATACCAGAAACAGAAGAATTTATAGATGCAAGTATTTGTACTCATGGAAAATACAGATATGTAATAGTTCCATTTCAGCGTACCTTTGGTTATGCTTATACTCCTATTGTTACAGATGAAGTTTCAATAGACGAATATGGATATACCATTACTGAGCTGATAAATATGGGTAGTTTGATTAATGGAAAAGATTCATACCGTATAGGTGAATCATGGCATTTACGTGCTGACGTTGAAGATACAACTGTTGTTCAAAATACTGATAAAACTCTCCATGTTGGCTATGGTAAATATAGTTCTGTTACTCATACTGCTACTAATTATATGTCATCAACATTTAATGGTGCGCTTGTACAACCTAATTGTGAGGGTGAAATAAAATGGCGTGATGATATTGAACTTGTAAAAGCATGGCGTGATTTCATTACAAGAGACTGTATTTATTTATTACGTTCTCAGAAAGGTGACGTTTGGGTGGTTAATATAGTTGACAATCCTACTACAAGTTACGTAGAAAAATACAAACCAATACCAACTAATGTTTCATTTTCGTGGGCTGAGTGTGTAAGCATAGATGATATTATGGTCGTTAGTGGTGATACTTGGTAAGAAAGGAGAGTGATATTTTATGGCTACAGTAGAAGTAAGTACATGGGCACAGCTTAGAAGTGCTGTTGCTAATGCTACCAATGGCGATGTTATAAAGCTTATTGCTGATATAAATTGTAATAATGAAATCCCAGAAGGTGTTCCAAGTACCACCGATGTAACGGCGGTAAGCTTGACAATAGACGGTTCATATCAAGAGGGTAATGTAACTAAAAATCATGTTATAAAAAATTTAAGGACACACGTTTCATCACCTGTGGATATATTTAGAATGTACAATAGTAACGGTTCTAACGTTACAGTTAAACATATAGATTTTCTAAATTTAATATTGGATAGATTTTTAGTTAATTTCTTTCTTGGGTCAGCACATTCATGGCAGACATATGTATATAACTACTGGAATTTCAATGACTGCCGTTTTACTGGTAGGAGAACTTTTAGTATGTTTGGTACAAGAACTGGAAGTAATGTATGTACGAGAGTGACCTTTAACCGTTGTTATTTTAATATACCTTATTATGGCACTTCACAAGGTTTTAAAGCTCTTGTGCGTTATTTAAGAGTTGATACATCACAAGGTACTGGGTTTGTTCAAGGGTGGGCTAATAATTGTCGAATATTAGAAACATATACGGGAACATTTACGCCTACATACAGCACCTCGCAAATTGGAGATTATGCAAATCTAACACCATCTGCTGATATAACTGACATGAACCTAAGTGGTTGTCGTGTTGAAGGTAAGATAGTATTTGGTAATAATAGCTCTACACCTACATACAATAATGCTCAATTGATTGCAAATATTATGTATAACACAAGAACTCCGTCAATACAAAACGTGTATGATGTGGATTTCTATTTTACTACTAACTATACGAAAGATATTGATTTAAAGGCTTGTAAGGGTGTTTTCAAAAGACCAATACAACTTTTGGACGATGAGCAAATTACTTTTGATACTTTTAATTCAGTATCTACTGGAATTATACTTGCAACAAAATCAGAAATGCAAGATGCTGACTGGCTTATACAGCAAGGTTTTGATATTGTTCCGTCTAATCAGGGTGGGTGATTAAATGTCATCATGGTATTTAAATAACAATAATGAGATTGTACAGGACGATTTCCCAGAACCAATAGACTATCTTACACTACCATATCCAGCTTCATTATGGCGATTAGATTCTGATGATATTCTTACACTTAATAATGAGGATTGGAGTCCGTTTCCAGAACCCTTAGCCAACCTTACACCTCCATACCCAGCTACTATGTGGTATCTGGATGAGTATAAAATATTACTTAATGCGTTATTGCCAGAACCATATGAAGAAAAACATGATATTATACATGATGATATCGGTGGTAAAGAGTATTTTAACCAGCATAGTGGGGCATATGATAATGCTCTTAAACATTTAAATAATAATTATCGCTTACGTCTTGAAATTTTATCAGATGAAGAAACGACAATTGGTGAAATTACAAAGGACTTATCTCTTACTGCGGCAGGACAGATAACGATTAATTACGAACAAATTACACGTAGGTCATGTAGTTTGTCACTTATAAATGTGGAGAAGAAGTATATTCCTTCAAAGAGTAGTCCATTTTGGCTTAATAGAAAGTTTAGACTATGGCTTGGACTTATGGTTGGTAAAGATACATACTGGTGGTCACAAGGCATTTTTTACACAGTTTCAGCTAATGCTACAGGTCGTATACTTTCAATTGAAGGCGTTGATAAGGGTGGTGCGCTTGACGGAACATTAAAGCTTAATATGACAGAAGCGCAGTATCAGTTCAAGCGTGGCAAAGCTCTTACAGAAATGATAAAGCAGACTTTAGCATTGGACGTTGGAAATCCTTATGGTTCTAAAAACTCCCCTATTGGATTTGGTGGTAATAGACCAATTGATAGTCAACCGCCTTTAATTGGAATTGAATACTATGGTTATAAAACTGTAGCAGATATTTCAATAGATGCAAATTCATATATAAGTGATTTCTTCACAAAGGTTGCAGAGCTTTATGCCGCAGATTGTTATTATAATGTAAATGGTAATTTAGTATTTGAACAGCATATTGATTCTACTGGATATACTTATGTTCCTACTCAATGGGAGTTCACAGATTTATCAAGTACATATGAAGATGTAAATTATGAGTATAGTTATGAGGGAGAAAATGTTGTAACAGTTTATACTAATGCAACACAAGCTGGACTTAAAAATGTGGCATGGACTGCATATAATGATAATCCATTATCCCCTATTAATGTTTCAACTGGTATAAGACGGGCTTCACATATAGAGATACCTTATTATAATTATGTTGATGAACAAGAGCTTGCACAGGCAGAAGCGGATTTAAAAGAAATTCAAAATGAAATAAAAGAAAAGGGCATTGATACTACGGTAACTGTTTATGGTAATATTGACTGCAATAACAGAGAGCTACTTGTCTGGGACGAAACCAATCTTGAACGTTTTGAAGAAGCATATGAATCATGGGGTTATACTGCTGAGGAATTAGCTGGTACTATATCAACTGTTATGGGTGCTTCTTCTGAATATGATGGTGTTGAAATTGCATACTCCCCTATCTTACAGACTAATGAAGGTGCTGTATTACTTGATGCTAATACTGTAGACGAGTATATATGGGGACTTATTGACAATGCTGGCTCAGGTTGGAATAAAGACACTTTACTTAACTTAGATAGAACTGGACTTGAATTTGACGGGGTATTAATTAAAAATCTTATAGCAGATGTTGGTACAACTGCAATAAAAACTGGTGAAGCCATGCATTATGTTGGTAAATATGGTGCGTTAGCAATGGCACAGAATGAGGTTTATCTTGTTTTAAATTCTGGACAGGCACAACAGATTAAGGACTGTCGTTCTGTTGCTAATCATTACTTATTAACTAATTCAATTGTTGGTATGACTTTGAACTTTAATACACCAATTATACCACATATAGACGTTAATAAAACAATTCAAGTTACTGACCAATATGCAGATATTGAAGATGGAATATATTTAGTACAGAGTGTTACTATTCCTTTATCTGGTGGAAAAATGGCAATTAGTGCAACAAATATAAACTGGCTACCTAATGATATGACATTTAGTGGTGTATCAGAAGTTATAGAGAATGACAGTTCAAACACATATATAGGAAATGGAGGTGGCACGTAATGGATGCATTGAACGCATTAATCAAACAAGAAGCTGGCAAATCAATCAAGGAGTCTAATTGCGTGTTCTCCATTCCTGCCCGTGTTATTGCCGCTTATGATAATCAGAAGTATAGAGTGCAACTTATAACAAGTGATATTGAATATACTTTAATTAATTATACAGGTTCAGATTTGTATATGGGTGAGACAGTACAAATCTTCTATCGTAATAATTATATATCAGAACAAACCGCTTATATCGGTGCTGCTTGCACAAAGAGCACTGGACAAACGGGAGGTTTAAAATTTAGAAAATGTACGCAAACGGAGTACGATTCAATTGTTGCCAAGGATAATAATACTGTTTACTATGTTGTTAATAATGGAAAAGTTGCACAGTTTTTAGGGGATATGTTAGTGGGTGGTTCGTTTGTTGGCTTTGATGTTAATAATGGTGAGCTTGATATTAATACTACTGGCTCAACTCCTAACTTCTCAGTTGATGACAGTACATTGATTGTTGCATATTAGTAAGAAAGGAGTGATTATGAATGGCAGATATAGATAGAATTAAATTGCCTAATGACGAAACAATTTATAATATCAAAGACACTACTGCAAGAGGTACAGCTAACAGTGCTATTCAGTCTGTAAAGATAAATGGCACAGCTCTTACACCTGATGGCAATAAGGCTGTTAATTATGCTCCTGTTGGTTCTGATATGGTGCTTACTGGTTATCAGAAGTCTACTACATCTGGTCAGGATGTCGCTGCAATTGATACTGTTAATCAGGCTATTGGTAAGATTGAGAAGCGTGTAGGAGATAATGAAATCAATATTTCGAGCCTTGATTATGGTATACGTGATATAAGGTGTCTCGGCTCTTTTTCTATTGGAGGATTGTATCCAGATGGTTCTCTTAAACCAGAGCAAACATCTCGTATTTCCAGCACCAATACCATTATCTTTCCAGACCATGACACCATATTGATTGTATCACCTAATTATACTTTCGGGTATATACCGTTTGTTAATGGTTCTGCTGGGACGTGGTCGGGTTTTTTAGCTGGTGTTGTTAAAATTCCAGCTAATACCCAATTGCGATTTCAGATTTCATTGCGAACAGATGTAACAGATGGTAGCTATCACGCCGCAAACGTAGATACTTATTGCAAGGCTATAAAGTTAGTGAATGACTCGATATTGCAGAATTATGAATATGGCAATGGTAACATTGGCTCTGATGGCTATGATATAGTCGAGCAAGGCAATGCTACTCGTTTGCTTACATCTTATATTAATGTTGAAGATGTTAATACTCTTGCATTGTCAATAGGAAATACATATATGTATGGATGGCATACTTACGATGACGAATATGTATGTATTGATAATGCTTCGGGATTTACGTCAAATGGCACTTTGCTTGATGTTACAAATGTTAGTTATATTCGTTTTAATTTTAGAAAGAAAACGGATGGGGCTTTTAGTCCATCTGAATTTGCAAATATGGGGTTTGTTGTTTTTGATGTGTCTAATTTTTCAAATTATGCAAACCGATATTCATATAATGGCATAATAAATATTCGTAATACGTATTGTGTAAAAAACTATACAACCGTAAGCCCAACGTCTATAACTTCTTCCCAGCAAGGCATGGCTATATATAACGGTAAAGCATTCTTGCTGTATGACACAGGCAAACTGGCGATTTATGATTTGTTTAATAAACGAATAGACGCTGAATTAACACTTGCTTCTGCAAGCGCAAACAATCATGCTAATTCTGCCAATTTTAGCACAGAATTTGCAAGTGGAGGCATATATCCGTTGCTCTATATATCTGAGAGTTACGGACAGCATAGATGTTTTGTTGAGAATATCACAAATTCGGGTAGTACACTTGTACAAACAATTAGCTTTACAAATACAAACGGAGATTATACAAACAGCACATACAACAACGCTTTTGACTGGATATTAGACAATGATACTGGACTGTTGATGACTTATGGCGTAATGTCGAATGGTAAGCATAAGATAAAGACATTTGCAAAACCGAGTACAGCAAGTGCAACAGTAGAGCTGACGGAGGCAGATGTAATCGACGAGTGGATTGTTGAAGATTATATATCTCCCTCGCTTAGTAGCAATTATGTATATCAGGGTAATTGTGCTAAAGGCGGATATATTTACTTGCTTGCGTATCAATCAAATGAGATTTTCTGTATAAGTGAAAAAGCGCATGAAGTAACAGCGAGGATTCCGCTAACGTATGATAATGGTGAGCCAGAAGATATTGCGATATATGCAGACACTATGTTTGTGATTTATGGAAACAAGAAACTATATGGTATGGAGTTTGATTAAGCCATTAAAAGGGTAATCTTGACTGGCAACCATCAACGGGGTTCAACATATACATTGGCGACAATCAAGTAAAGAAAATATATATAGGAGATAACATGGTTGATTCCGTGTTCTTAGGAGACTATAGATTATAATTAGCGAGGTGATAAAATGGCTAACACAATGAGCAAATATGGCTCAAACACAAATAGACCACTGTCAGAGATAGTGGGATTATCTACAGACACAAAACCCACGGATTCAATCGAGGGTATCAAAATACAAAATGGTTCAAGTTTTAGAGAGCTTGACACAGGCAAAAGATTTTTATTCGATGCCGAAAATACTACATGGAATGAAGTTTCAAGTGGCGGCGGTGGCTCAACTCTTATTGAGAAGTCAATCTCCGCTAACGGCATATACAATGCTTCTGACGATAGCGCAGACGGATATTCAAAGGTTACTGTTGATGTACCAAGCGGTGGGCATACTGTCATTGTTACAACCATTCCCAATGCGGAAGTAACTTTAACAAGTCTTGATAATACTTATACTGGTACTGCTGATAACACTGGTGTATTACAACTTACTGGTGTTGCTGCTGGCACATATACTGTATCTGCAACATATGATGGTGCTGCATCTGATACAACATCGATTGTGATTGCTAATCATACTGTAACCGAAGATTCATTTGCAACATTAACCATTTCAGCATCGGCTAATACAACGATAACTGTTACTAATGGAACTGTTACAAAGACATTGGAATATACTGGAACACCGATTGTTCAATACGTTTCATTGGGTACATGGGATTTATCTTGCACCATTGATGATACTGTGATATCTCGTACTGTATTGGTTGATTCATATACGAACCAAGATGTTGCTTTAGCACCTCCATCTGTAGCTATACAAAGATACGTTGATTTCACAACGAATACAACAACTCTCACTGGTAACCCATCCACTCATCCAGTTTATATGGGCATCAACAGATGTAATGTGTCGGATAATGGTACTATAAATGCATATTATGGTGATGCTGGATATGTTGAAGATGGTTCAAATGGACAGGTAATGGTTAAAATACCGAAATTCTATTACAAAGTGACACCTGATTCAAATGGTGGATTAGATGGAGTAAACATCAGAAAGTGCACATGGGAAATATCTGATTCCGCAGATGATGGATTTACACTCCATCCTGCGTTTTATGATGCTTCTGGAAATGAGATTGATTATTTCTTATATGGAGCATTTGACGGCGTTGGACAACGTGACTCAACATATGGAACATCATACAATACTACTTCTGACAAATTGTCGTCTGTTGCTGGTTCTTCTATGTTACCAACAAATTCACTCACACGAGCTACTGCACGTACAATGGCAACTAATCGTGGAACTGGTTGGTATTCTGCTGGTGTAAAACAGACCATGGCTATTCAGATGTTGATGTCTGTTGAATATGGATTTAACTCTCAGATTGGCATTGGTCAAGGCGTTGTTTCTGCTTCGGCTGCTGAATATGCTGGACAGACAACGGGCAACGTTACTTCTGGTACGCAGGATAATAAAACAACTCCTGTTAACTGGCGTGGAATCGAAAACTTCTGGGGAAATATCTTTGACTGGATTGACGGATTAAATATCAATAATAGGGTTCCTTATTTCTGTAATTCGTATACTTTTGTCGATGATACGGTAACGGGTTATACACAGATTTCTTTTTCTTTACCATCAACGAATTATATTACTGCTTTAGGATATGATTCTACCAACGACTGGGTTCTCCTTCCCTCTGAATCATCTTCAACGTCCAATCCAACTGGACTAATCGGTGATTATGTCCGTTCGAGTTCGGGGTGGTACGTTTCTCTCTTGGGTGGTTCTTGGAGTGGTGGTTCTAATGCGGGTGCCTTCTATTGGTATTGTGATGCTAATTCCTCGGCTGTGGTTGCGTCTTTCGGCGCGCGCGTTATGTTTATTCCATCTGCTGTTTAACGTGATATTGATAGAATCTTAAAGAGTTCAAACAATCGGGGCGGCAAGTCTGCCCCACATTAAAGGAGGTAATCATATGTCAGAATTAACACCAGTAACACGAGAGGAAATGTACCTCGACACGGTGTTAATTATGTGATATTCATTATATAGAGAAAAGGAGGTAATCAATGGTTACTTTAACAAAATATGGAGCTAAGTATAACCGCAACATCTTATTCCTTGAAGGCTTATCAACTGATACTAAGCCGACGGGTGAATTTGATGGGCTGAGTGTACAAAACGGCTCAGAATATACAGAAGTAGACACAGGCAAGAAGTTCCTGTTTGATTACGATAATGCAACATGGCATGAAGTACAGACAGGTGGTGGCGGTGGCACAAGCGGCGGCATAGTTCTTGTGGGTACGACTACTACTCAGTTGACAGATGGTGCAACCACAAACCCAATCACTGTTGACGGGCAGTCGTATACTGCGCAGCCTAATGATGCGGTTATTTATGGTAATAAAGAGTTCTTATTTGATGGCACAAATTGGCATGAGTTTGGCGACCTTAGTGGACTGGCATCAAAGGATATTGGGGCAATGACTGGGTACGAGAAGCCAAATGCAACTTCTGCCATCGGCACATCCGACACGCTCAATCAGGCAGTCGGAAAATTAGAAAAGGCTCTCGACTTAAAACAGTCCACAATCGACTCAGACCATAAACTCTCCGCAGATAATGTGGATGACACAAACCAGACACATAAGTTTGCTACACAGGCACAGCTTGACCAGATAGCAACGAATAAAAACAATATTTCAACAGAACAGGCAAAGACAGTCGGTATGTCCGAGGGCGGCTCAGATTACATCACAGTCGGTGGTATACGTGTCTATGTATCAGCAACAGCTCCAACAGGAGCAAGAACAGGCGACCTCTGGATTGGAGGTTGATACTATGGCTGATTCACAGAAGAAATCTGCTAATATAATAACAGGAAAAATTGATAACTCTGTAATATATTCTAACGGCGTTGTATCAGCTACAAATGAATATACAACATTCTATGCTCCTGTTACGGCTGGCTCAGAATACAGCTTTTCGTATACATCTTCCGATGTTGATGGTGCCTATGTATATGGTTTTTTCACAGCGTTACCAGCAATGGGGAGTACGACATACAATAACAGCAGAACTGTAAAGAACTACGCACAAAACCCCACGATTACAGTTACTGTCCCCGATACTTGCACATATATCGGTATTAGAATACCTAACACAGCGTTAGCGCAAGGAAAAGACGTTATGCTTAATGATGGTTCTTCTGTCTTACCTTATGAACCGCACACGTCCACAGGCTGGCTTCACTCTCTCCGCAAGCTCGGCACAGCAACCGAAAACCTAACTTTACCGCAAATCATATACGCAGACGGAACTAATGCAACTGTTGGCTTAAAGGGTAATGAACAGCATACAGGAACGCCAAGTCCTCAGAACCCTGTTATGCCGAATGGTGTTGGGGAGAGGACAGCACAGCTTCTTGATTTTGATACTTGGGCTAACAATGTTTATATTGTACGTGGTACAAAAGTTGTTAGCGGCAACAGCATAACAATTACATCAACGGCGGCAACGTGCTTCACGGGTTGGAACACTACAGAATACCCTGCGGCGGCAAGAATACCTGTAACAGAGGGTGAAACTATACACCTAACATGGGACACAGATGCAGATGATGGCTCATCGGTATGGATTTTTCCTAATGCTTCTGCGACTGGTGAAGTACATACAGCAGCAAGTAACAAATCGCTTGACTATACCGTACCAAGTGGCGTTGACTACATCACTTTCAGGTTAGATGTTGCAACCGCAAATAAGACTATTACATATTCCAATATTATGTTCAACACAGGCTCAACTGCCAAACCTTATGAACCCTACGGCTATAAAATCGGGATTTCATCAGGTGACGTGACTACTGATATAGACTTAGGCAGTACGCAGACGGTGAGACAGATTAAAAAGTTGGTGCTGACAGGTGATGAATATTGGGTATATCAGGCGAATAACTTAAGATTCGTAATGACTATTGATAATATCGTTGTATCTGGTTTAAGAGCTACACCTTTTTTCTGTACGCACTATATTCCTATATCGGACGGCAGACCAATCGAAGATGTACCGCTTAATGCGGCATACCTTGCAGCATTGGAGCCTGAAACGGCGACTCTTAACATTAAGACTGATGCATATACAACAGCAGCAGACTTCAAGGCATATCTTGCCGCACAGTACGCTAATGGCACACCAGTAACAGTATGGTATATCTTAGCAACTCCCGAAACAGCCGCAGTCAACGAACCGCTTATGAAAATAGGCACTTACGCCGACACTCTCAGCAATGCGGTAAGCATACCCACAACCGAGGGAGCTAACTCAATCACAGTTGACACCACAGTACAGCCGAGCGAGTTCACAGCGACTTGGACTGGCTGGCATGATGCGGAAGTTAAAGAGAAGTCGGAGAATTACTTAGATGAAAACGATTTCGGCTTAGTTGAAGTTGCGGCTGAAACTTACCGTGTCGGCACAGATGTGGGCGTATTACCGTCAGGAAAGTACACATTCAACGCTGTAAAATCATCATCAGCAGTACAGATATACCGCACAACAAAGAACGGCTCTACTTACAACTATGAAGCTATAAGCGAATTACCGTATACTTTTACTGCTGACGGAGTATCGAACCAAATATTTAGGTCGGCAGGAAATACAGGCTCGTCATGGGCTGGCTTAGGTTATTCTGACATTATGTTGAATACAGGCGAAACAGCTCAGACTTATGAACCGTACTGGAAGTAAACGAATAAAAGGTAATTTTAAAGGTTCAATCCGACATATTCTAAAAAAACAATCCGATAGATTTTAAAATGGGCGCAATCATTTATTTGGTTGCGCCTTTATTATAAGGGGGTATTTTATGAGAGAAATATTTCAAAAGATTGCCAAACTGATAGACGTTAAAAGTATAATTTCTCTCTTGTTTGCAGTATGCTTGTCTATCGGTTTTTTGAACAATCGTGTAGATGTCAAAGACTATCTTACAGTTTGTACTATGGCATTTACTTTTTATTTTAGTTTTCAGCGTGATAAGAAAAATGATACAGACGAAAACAGAAAGGAGTGAATATATGAATAGCCCATATCAAGGAAAATTTTACATTTCACAAGGTTATTATCCTTCAAGGCATGACGGTTTAGATTTGGTTGGTTTGGATAGTAAAGACATTCATGCAACTCAAAAAGGCGTAGTGCATTTTGCTGGTTGGCAGAATCCTAATAATCATTCTGAGGGATTTGGACAATATGTTTGTATTAAGGGTATTGATGGCTTGTTTTACTATTTTGGACATTTAAGTAAGATAATCGTTAAGGTTGGTCAATCAGTAAAGATTACAGATGTTATAGGTATAGAAGGTTCAACTGGTTATTCAACTGGTTCACATTGTCATTATGAAGTGCGTAAAGGATTTTATAAGGGTGCAGTTGTTATTAACGTATGTTCACTTTCTGGAATACCAAACAAAGAAAATGCTACATATGATGATGGCTATAGACCACCAGCTCCCAAACCAATAGAAAAACCTCAGCCAGTAGTAACAACTAATTTTAAAGTTGGAGAACTTGTTAAAATAAAACCAAATGCTAAATACTATAATGGTGTTTCTATTCCATCATGGGTGGCAAATGATAAGTGGTATATTTCTTTTATCTCAGGCGATAGAATTGTACTTGGCAAAAATAAAAAGGGTGACAGAAATATACAATCACCAGTACATAGTGAAGATATAACATCTGCAAATACAAACATTAATAACGCAGATGACATAAAAGCTTTGCAAAGTAAACTGAATGACAAGGGATATAAATGTGAAGTAAATGGTAAAAAAGATGATAACTTTATTACTGCCATGTTTAATGCGCTCTGTGATTTGTATTCCATATGAGATACGAAGGGAGTGATATTATGCCTGTGTCAGATAAAGAATTTTATGAGCTTAAAGCAGAAGTTCAAACATATAGGAAAGATATTCATGACCTTGATAAAAGGATTAGTGATTTGGAAAGAAAGTATGAGGGACTTTATGAGATAAATAAAAACTTATCTTTGATAGCGCAAACCTTGAAACATTTAGAACATGACATATCAGAAGTAAAGGAAACTCAAAAGAGTTTAACTGAAACTCAAATGTCTTTAACAAAAAAAGTGGCTGAGTTAGAGAACGCTCCTGCACAGGAAACGCTTGCTAATATGAAGAAGATAAAAATAGCCGCTATTACAGCGGTGGTAACAATGTTCGCAACTGGAATTGCTACAGCTATTATAGTAGCTTTGGCTAAATAAAAAAATTATAGGGTACATAGTAGGTCTTAATTGACTTGCTATGTACCCTTTTTTTTTATTTATATTCAATATTCGCTTGACATTATACAAAATTCGTGATATAATATAAGTACAGAACGTGATAAAACGTGATGATTTGTTAAAAGGAGGGATGTTATGGATAAAAAAATGGAAGTGTTTACTGCCAAAGAAGTAAGTGCCTTATTAAAACTTGGTATTAACCAAACTTATAAGCTTATGAAAAGTGAAGGGTTTCCTTCTTATCACATAGGCAATAAAGTTTTCGTAACCAAAGAAGCTTTGGAAAAGTGGTTAAGAGAAGCCGAGAATAAAAAATTTATAATATGAAAGGGATATGTGTATGAAAGCTACAAAGTTACCATCTGGTAATTGGAGATGTCGTGCATATGATTCTAAGACGAAATCTTATAAGTCTTTTACTGCCGACACTAAAAAAGAAGCTGAATATTTGGCTTGTCAATGGTTAAATAACAAAGCTCCTAAAATGGCTAAACCTAAAGAAACTGTTGGTGTGTGTGTGAAGTCATATATTGACAGCAAAGAAAACATTTTATCTCAGTCATCTATCAGGGGCTACCTTGTAATCTATAGAAATAGTATTACAGAGATTGAGAATATCCTTGTCAGGGATTTGACCGAAAGAGATTTGCAAATCTGGGTCAATAATAATGCAAAGAGTTATGCCCCCAAATCTATTCACTCTCAATTTGGATTAGTTACTGCCGCACTTCGTCAATCTAAAGTAGACCTTGATTTTGATAGTATATTACTTCCCCGTATTGAACGCAAAGAAAAATTAATACCTAATGAAGAACAGATTAAAACCATTTTACATATGGTAGAAGGTACTAACATTGAACTACCTGTTACCATTGCTGTTACACTTGGGTTACGTACATCTGAGATTGGTGCATTAACTTGGAAAGACTACAATGGCAAAACGTTAAAGATTCATTCAGCAAGAATCCCTGATAAAAATAATCAATTTATTATCAAAAATTCAACAAAGTCTGCGGCGAGTACCCGTGAGCTTGAAGTCAATGGCATACTAAAAGAGAGACTTGACAGGGCTGAAAGAACTACTGAATTAATCTCTCCAATGTTACCCACTTCTGTCCTCAGAAAGTTTCATAAGCTTTGTGATAGAAATGGATTGCCGAGGTTTACAATGCATGAGCAGAGACACGGAAACGCTTCAATGATGTTAGCAAAGGGCGTTCCCGATAAATATGCCATGAAGCGTTTAGGTCAATCAAGCCCTAATATGGTAAAAGATATATACCAACATCTTTACCAAAGCAAAGAAAAGGAAGTAGCCGACACATTGGCTAATGCCTTTGATGATATCTATAATGGCGATAAGGTATGACACGGAATATGACACGAATTTTAATGCAAGGCTATAAATAGCCTGTTAAAGCTCATTGTTGGAGAGTTCAAATCTCTCAATCCGCGCCATAAAATCAATGCCTATTTTACGTAAAACAGCGTAAAATAGGCATTTTCTTTTATATCCATATTCTAAAATCTTAGAAATATGACACAGAGAATTTGCCTATTTTACGTTATCTCAGAACAAGATATGACACGACATATGACACGACATGACACGCCGAAAGTAGTGTCATAATATTACAATGCCCAAATTCTTAGCATTTTTATGACATTATAAAAAGAAAACGTGTCATATGTTTCGGCTTATACATATGACACGAATATAAATTTTATATGAATTAGTTATACAATAGATAACATATCTGTTAAAAAATGAGACATTTCTATTTTGAAGTGTTTGCATAATCTGCTTACTTCACAAATCGTAAGTTGGTCTGGCTTCTTTACTCTATTAAGATATGTTTGCTTGCTTACCCCTAAAATCTTTCCCATCTCTATACAGGAGCGCTTTCCTTGTAAGAGTTCAAGATTATGTTTAATGATTTCATTTTCTTTCTGACTTTCTGTTAAATAAACTCTTGGCATAATTCTCGTCCCCTTTCGTTGTTACCCTATTGCAACAGACACAGCTTTTACTTTTCTTCCTATTATTCCTCCACAAGGAACAAACGTATCATTTACCCTGTTATATCTTACAAACATTTCATCTCCATAGCCAGCACATATTTCATATGTTAATAATTCTTTTGCAGTATTTATTTCTATATTAGGATAAATAAAGACTTGTATAATCTTATCTCCTAACATTACAACTTTCACTGTACAGTAGTCCCATTGTCTTATGTAAGAAATAATATTTTTAAATTGAATGTTACAATTAATCTTAAACTCCAAATCCTTTTCATATTTTAGGACATTACTATTTTCTTTATATCTTTCTATATAAAATATTTTATCTGCAAATGTATCTCCAAACCATGCTGTTTCAACTTCTTCATCAAATTTTATATTGTCAATTTCATAGTGTCTTATCTCATTTTGATAATTATAACACTCAAAGTCTTTGCCTATTACAACTTTATTCATTTTTTATTTCCTCCTTTAATTCGCTCTCTCGCTTGCACAATGCCACCTACAAGCCACGCCACGACTTCATAGGTCATGTTATATTATAATAAGTAGGCATGGCTTGTAGGGCATTTAAATGCGTGTTTACTTACCAGTTGAACCAAACCCACCAGAGCCACGTTCCGTATCTGATAACTCATTCACTTCATTAAACTCTACAGACAAATATGGCATTACTATAAGTTGTGCAATACGCTCATGTGGTTCAATACTCATAAGTTCATCTGTATCATTGTGAAGTGCAACAATGTACTCTCCCCTGTAATCCTCGTCACAAACTCCCACACAATTTGCTGGTCTAAGTCCACGCTTTGTAGCAAGTCCACTTCTTGCAAAAATTGCACCAAAGTAACCATGAGGTATTTCGACTGCCAGTCCTGTTCCAACCTTTACTGTAGAGTGTGGAGCTATATCAATTGCAATTTCAGAACAAGCGTATAAATCATATCCTGCCGCATACTCACTTCCTCTTGTTGGGATTATTGCATTTGGATTTAACTTCTTAATATTAATTATCATTTTTACTCTCCTTACTTAATTGACTTCCACCAACTATATGAGCCATCGGCTTCTTTAACTATTGTACCCTTAAAGAACCTACACTCATATCCTTTATACTCTGGTGATTTATCTTCAATAATAAATGTATTGTTTTCTGCTATACTATTATAATAAGTAGTTTCATACTTGTTATTTTCAATTTGTTCAAGAACTATTCTAACATTACCATACCGTGTTGAACCTATTGGGTCTGCTGTCTCTGGTAATAAATCTGGATGATATGTTATACCTTGATATGTTATATCAGCATCCATTATCATTATCCTCATGTATTAATGTTATATAACTATATATCTTAAATGTATCATCTCTATCAAAATTTTCTTTCAAAAAATTCAGCATACATTCAAGTGAACAAAAATCATTTGATGAGCCAGTGACATCATTATCAACAACATAAATTCGTAATGGTTTTTTATTATCTATATTTACTGACATATTATTACTTCTCTTAAAGGTTTGACCACAACAATCACATTGTATCTCCTGATAGTCTTTAATCATTTTCTACATTCCTTTCGCATTTTTTTAAATACTAAATTACCTCATTATCGCATATTTTAGGATAGTCTTTTTGTAATTTTTGCAGCTTTTTGAAAACAGTCTATAATCCTTATAAAAGAATATACGTCATTCCAATTATAAGCTCTATAAAAGTTCTCAATAGCCTTATCGTTAGTTTTATTATATGGCATATCAAAGCATATTGAAAAATACTTTCTGTTTCCTACAAGATTAAATAAACCATCATCAACAAGTATGTCTAAATTAAGTAACTGTTTATAATGTATATTTATGGTATGCCGCCATACATATTCTTTTGGAAAGAAATCAAGATTACGTGTCAGATGACCTATTTTCTTTTGAAGATTAGATGGCAAACTACTTGTAACAAAATATATTTCATAACCGTCATTATACAGTTTCTTAATAGCATCATAAGCACCTTCTATCAGGTCAACCTTCTTCCACATTAAAGGGTCACGAAATGCCGCTTCTACTATCCATTTGTATTTATCTGGCAGAGCATCCTCCATGCTATAGGTCTTAAAATCATTCATGCAAAGGTTTAAGTCTAAACGCTCATTTATATAATGTACCACTTGCTGTGGGCTATCTACAACAGTACCGTCTAAATCTATACCAATAATCATATATGTACCTCATTCTGTCCACGGAAATAAAAATTTATAAATTACATTCCCAATTTCTGCATTATTATTAGTTGAAAGATAAATATGTTCATTATACTTTTTATTGAATTTCTTTATACTGTTCATGATTAAAAGCAAGTCATTATCTCTTTCGGCGTTAGCCTTTCTAAGTGCTTCTTCTTGTTCAATACGCTCTTGCTTTCTAAGTTCATTAAGCTCTTTTTCTTTTAGTTCAATTTCTTCTCTAAGTGTCATCATTGTATATCTCTCCTTATAGATTAATTTTATTTTTAAAATTGTTAATTCTTGCTATATCATGCTTGATATAGAAACGTCTGGTGGTATCTACACTTTCATGATTAAGTAAAACAGATATATCCTCTAATGGCATACCAGCGTTCTTTAAAAGAGTAGCCTTTGTGTGCCGCCAATCATGTGTGTGCATTGATGGACAACCTATCATTCTACCAATAACTTTCGTCCAATCATTCAAGGTAGCAGGACTAATATGCTTTTCTGGTGTTGTACGTCCGCTATACCAAAGCCAGCCATTATCATTACATTTTTTCGCTATACGTTCTTGTTTTAGACTTTCAAGTAAATATTTAACTTCATCATTAAAATATAAATCAACCATTTTGCCTTCTTTTTCAAGAACGTCATGTATTACACATTCTTTTATATCAATCTGATTCCATTTAATAGAAGCTATTGCTGTACAACGAGCCATAGTTGCAAGTGACAACATTGCATACAGCCTTAGTTGAATGTCACCATGACTAATAAGCTTTTCACGCATTAATGCTATTTGTTCTGTAGTTAAAAAGGTTTGTATTATTACAGGAGTATGTTTTTTAGGACTATCAATAAACTCAGTAGGATTAGTTGAAAGATAATGTTTCTTGCGGAGAAACTTATAAAATGCGGAAATAGTTGCAATGCGAACTTTCATACGTGCTGTATTATTACCTTCTGATTTACAAAAGTAAAGAAACTCTGTAATATCGTCATCATCAAGTAAAAGAACAGACCTATTCTTCTGCTTGTCTAAAATATAAATAAACCATTGTTGTAAGTTGTATATGTACTGTCTTTGTGTTGATTCTGATAAATCTCTGACAGCCATATCCACCTTATACTTATCAAGAAGTCTGATAGTTTCAGGATTAACTTGTTTAAGTTTTTCTTCATCATGTAAGACTATTCTTTTACTACGTGTGACCATAACATTTCTTCCTTTCAGATATTCATTATACGTTCTTTGGCTATATTAAAATAATTCTCATCCAATTCTATACCTATAAAGTTTCTGCCTGTATTGACAGCCGCAACACCAGTTGAACCAGAACCCATTACATTGTCTAATACTGTGTCTCCTTCTTCTGTATAAGTTCTAATTAAGTATTCAAGTAAAGCAACTGGTTTCTGTGTTGGATGATACTTGTCTTTGTCGTGTGTGAACTTTTGCACATCTCTTGGATAGCGTGTTCCATTGTTAATAGTAGTTATCTGTCTTTGCCATTTCATATCATAATTTGTACTGTTCCCACGATATTTAACAATATATGGGCTACCTTCTGTCATTTGTGGAAAATATTTCATTGCTCTTGATTTGTCTTTGACGTAGCAAGCCGCACTCTTGGAGAAGATTAATATATTCTCATGTGCTTTCATTGGTGCAAAGTTGCAATTTAATCTACCAGTTGACATAGGCTTCTCCCATATCCATTCATACTTTAGCATTTCAAGATTGCTTGCTCCTAAAATTTGTGCAAATGGAACTTGTGCGAATAGTGCTATACAACCTCGTGGTTTGATAATGCGCTTATACCCTCCCCATAATTGGTCAAGAGGTATTTGTGAATCCCATTTATTTTTCGTAGAGCCGCTAATAAGGCAAATCTGCTAAAATCATATCAATTGACTCGTCTGGAATATTCTTCATAAGTTCAAGACAGTCACCTTGTAATAATTCTACATTTGCCATACAACCACCTTCTTTCTTTTTTTTATTTGTTAATTTTGAAAATATTTTCTTATCATATTTTGAAATTCTTCATTGTCCATATCACATTTAGCTCTGTTTTCAAACCATGAAATAATTTGTAAATTCTCTAACCCCCATGTTCCTCCTTTTGATAAAGGAGTTATATGGTCAAGAGATGGTTTGTCCCATCTATTTTTAGAAGCTGAATATATTTCAAATTGTTTGTTAAATTGTTCATCATAATAAAATTTTAAAATAAACTCTTTATATTTGTTTGTATCAAAATGTTTAGATACTCTTTCTCTTGTTAGTAACTTATTTAGTGCTTTTAGTTTTTCTATATTGTCAAATTGCAAATAAAAATCTAAATCAACATTCCATTTTATATGAGTTATCATATTTTTAAGTATTGCGATATAAGGCATTTTCTTTCCTTTGCACCATGATTGACATCCCTTCTTACTTTCTGAAATTTTATATCTATGCTCTTTAGAAAACGGCTCTCTTTTTCTATTTTTATTGTTAAGTGGGACTCCCATATTTTGGAGTTTTCTTTTTATAGTATGATGGTCTGTGTTTAAAATTTTTGCAATTTTTCTTAAACTATATTTTTCTTCTATATAAAGCTTTTTGATAGATTCATCAGTTATATTTTTTATTAGTTCAATGCAATCACCTTGTAACAATTTGATTTCACTCATTCTTATCTCCTTGATTGTCTACATAGTCCTTAAATATTTGAATCATTTCATCTTCTTCTGGAAAGAAAATGTCTCTACCAGTTTTAGCTTGCCAGTCTGCTAATACATTAAATATCATTTGACCAAAACGCCAGTCTGGAAAATTGTTCATATGTATATCTTGTAGTTCTTGATAAAATTTTTTAAGTCTATTCTTATCTCTCATTTGGCTATTGCATCTCCCAATCTATAAATAAATCCTGTTGCATACATTTTTCAATTTTATACTTTACCCAATAGTTATTCTCAGGCAGTCGCAGTATCTTCTGCCACATAGCCCAATCACGTTCTTTGGTTTCTGTATATGGAATAACCTTATCTACGCCGTAGGTGAACTTAAATATGCTAACTGCAATTTCAGATACTTCTTTATTAACACTGACTAAGGCATAAGGAATACCATAGATACTACGCCAGTAAACTTTTATAGGACGAGGGAAATGATTAAAATTATTAGTTTGAAAACCACTTCCCCAAGAACGATAGTCATTTTTAAATGTTACTATGAAGTAATCTTTATATCGTCTATCCATTTAATCACCTCCACTTCCCAATATCAAAATAACTTTTGTTTTGGGAAATATTCATTTAATATATTGATAAAGGTCAAGTGGGTTACTTGACTTCTTGGCTGTTTTCTTTTTGCCTTTCCAAAGTTGATATTCGTTTCGGAATACGTCTGAGGTTATATGCCAGATTATGCCAGTTTCGGAAGTATAAGTAACCCATAAAATTAAATTAGAATCATACATAAATGGAGTATGTATTGTCTCGTCAAACATCGTCCCTTTCCCTTTCGTACTTTTCAGTTAGGTAATCTTCATAGGAATAATCATCCATATCCATTATGTGTTTAAAGTCATCAATGCAATAGTTACAAATAATGTGTTCACCTATTTGGTAATAGCTTTCTCCATTTTCAATACCATTACCACATTCAGTACAACGGCATTGAGCTGGAATTGATTTTTCATATTCTGGACAATTAGGAAGATGTGTGTTGCAAGCTCCACAAACAGGACAAATGTTTAACCACGGCTTATTCATAACTATTGCTCCTTTGATAACCACTTTAGACTTTGTACTATGTAAAAGACAAATTATTCTGATACTTTTATAAAACGCCCACAGTGACACTCACCTTCTGTTGTTTGGTCACGGAACTCTTTACACATACACTTAGTATCTGGTGTGTGTTCAAGGCGGCAAGGGCAGTAAAAATTATTATTTTCAACTTCTTTTGTGACTGTTTCATAAATAGTCTTATCTGGATTCTTGATTATCTTTAACATTAGTAATCTATACCTTTCTTATAAATATGCTGGTTACTTGTAGCAAGAACAACGCCATATTCTATGTGATTTATTGTACTTAATTGTTCTATATACTGACCACATTTTATATAATCAAACACATTGCTTTTCACTAACTGTTGTATTATATCTTGTTTAAATTCGTAACCCGTGTAAATGATAGTTTTTAATCCGACACTTTTAGCCATTGTAGCAAGTGAGATACATTCATCAATTTGTAACGTCCATTCAAGCCCAGCAAATATAATACCTTTATTAAAATTGTTGGAAAGTATTTCTTTTATTATGTTTTCACAGCTTTGGGTTATAGTAGGTAATGACTTGATATTTTGATTAAAGCAATTTGGACAATTAAACTTACAGTCACAAGCCGATATTAAAGCTCCAATAAAAGGCGCATCCTCACAGCGTTCATGTTCTATTAATTTATAATTAATCATCTTCTGGACTAAGTTGTTTTCTATCATAGAACTCTGCTTTCTTTCCATCATTATAATTATCTACACAACGAAGGTAGCCTGTGATTCTTTGGTACATTTTAAGATTAGCATTACAGATAGGACACTTATCAACTTTATCTGCAATATAGCCATGTTCAGGACAATATCTGTTTAAAGGTGAAATACTTACATAAGGTACTTTGTATTCATGACAAACAGTATCAATTATGTTCTTAGCAGTCTCACCACTTATTGCACCAGAAGTAAATATATGAATTACTGTACCACCAGTGAAAAGAATTTGTAAATCTTCTTGGTGGTCGAATGTTTCTTTTATGCTCTTTATCTTATTAACAGGAATATGACAACTGTTCGTATAGTATGGGGCTTTGGAAGTACCTCTTGTAATAATGTCAGGATATTCTTCTTTATCCTTTTTAGCCAGTCTAAAGGCTGTGCTTTCTGCTGGTGTAGCTTCAAAGTTATAAAGGTTACCAGTTTCTTGCTGAAATTCAAGAAGTCGTTTTCTTATGTGTTGTCCAACCTCAATACAGAACTGCTTACCATTGTCAGTAAGAATATCATTATTCTCACCAAAGAAATTCTCACACATTTCATTCATACCTACTATGCCGATAGTAGAGAAATGATTTCGCATTGTGCCAATATATGTATCAAAAGCTGGAATAAGTCTTGTTTCAATTACATTCTTCTGTAACCATTCTCTCTTAATTTCAAGTGAGTCTTTAGCTATATTCAGAACTCTATCAAGTTCTTTAAAGAAATTTTCTTTATTGCCCTTTGTTTCATAAGCTATACGAGGAAGATTAATTGTTACAACACCGATAGAGCCTGTGCTATCACCACTACCAAAAAGACCACCATTGCGCTTTTGCAATTCAGTCAAATCAAGTCTGAGTCTGCAACACATACTTCTTGCATCCTCTGGCTTCATATCACTATTAAGGAAATTTGCAAAATAAGGATAACCATACTTGCCAGCCATCTCCCAAAGAAGCTTATTGTTTGGGTTATCCCAATCAAAACGCTCATGAATATTATATGTTGGAATTGGATATGCGAAAGGTCTACCGTTGCTATCACCAGCAATCATAAGTTCGCAGAAAGCTCTATTGAACATATCCATTTCTCTTTGGCAATCCTTGTAGGTGAAATCAGCAAGCCCATCACCTATCATTGCATATTCATTAAGTAAATCTCTTGGTGGAGTAAGGTCAAGTGTAATGTTTGAAAATGCTGGTTCTGCACCGCCACGAGAATTTGAATTAATACTAAAAATAAAATTCTGTAGTGATTGTTTTACTTCACTATATTTAAGCTCATCTTTCTTTATAAAAGGAGCAAGTAAAGTATCTACGGAACTAAAAGCAACTGCCCCCATTATTTCATTCTGGTATACAGTAACCATGTTTGAAATTTGATTTAAAATTGAATCAAAATGTTTCGCAGGAGAAGAAGTCGGAATGTTAGGAACACCCTTAACACCAGTTGTGATTAATTTGGGTAAAGAATAGCCGCAACAATACAATGTCAAACCACCGAGGTCATGTATATGCATTTTACCATTAAGATACTCTGCTGAAATATATTCTGGATAAACTTCTCTTAACCAATAATCTTTTGATACTTCTGCAACAATATGTTTACCTAATCCTCCATAAGAATATGGAGAATTTGAATTTTCTTTTACACGCCAATCCTGCTTCTTTAAATATCCTTCTACTATGTTCTTACTACTTTTCATGCTTTGCCCCTTTCTATCCATTCCATTGCTTCTTTAAATCCTAATTTTTTATCATCAACTTTTAATACAGGCAAATAGTCAAATCCTTGTTCAATCATTAACTCTTTATCTCTACATACTGCATATCCTATACCAGACTGTTCAAGTTTCTTTTCAAGGACTTTGCATTTTGGACAATCTATTGTGAATAATACTACTGCCATATTAACACCCCTGTTTCTTTAAATATCTTAATGCCTTTTTATAATTCAACATCTTATCCCCTACTACCATACATGGCAGTTCAAGAATATTATCTTCATGGGCTTCTGTTACGCCCTTAGCTTCATATATTATCTCACGACTTTCAAGTTGTTGCACTAAATAAAAGCTCTCTTTAGAGCCATTACAATAAACAGTTATCATTGATTCATTCATTATTATACTCCATTAGCATATCTATAAACTCACAAATACGGTTGCACTTATCCTGTGTTGAATTATCACACACATGAAGGCAAAACTCTTTAGCATCTTTAAACGCTTCACTATCATGTTGTAAACGCCGCATTATATCTTCATCTTTATCTCCACGTTTGGACATTCTGTCTGCCGCCACGGAACTATCTACATCAAGAAATATGCTTATGATAGGCTTACCAATATAATTTTTATAAAGGTCTTTTAATCCTTTTACATCAGTAACATATAAGTCTGCTGAATCAAGTTGATTTTTTGTTGCAAAATAAAAGTTACCAGCAAACCAGTTTGAACATACTATTTGCTTTTGTTCTGATAGAAAAGCGGCTTCTTCCATAGTACAGAATGTATGACTTGATAAATCTGCCTCATCATTCTCTCTGGGTGGACGAGTTGTATATGACTTTAAAACTGTATAACCATATTTTTTACTTACCTTATTAACCAGAGTTGTCTTTCCTGAGCCGCTAACTCCAAGAATTGCTATAAGTGGTTTACTCATTATTCTCACCTGTAATCCATTCTGAATTTGGTAGCTTCTTTAGCCAGTTACAAAATTCTCTCCATTCTGGAAGTCGATGATTGAAACGCTGTTGATATATTGTTTTTAACTGTCTATAGTTTGTTGTCATTCCAGCAGTAAGTTCAAACCCACATGGATTACTATATAGAAGATTAAGATAATCTTCAGGTGAATTTGTCTTATTATATTTATCAACAAGTTCTTTCATAATCTCAATAATACGTTTGTCAACATATTCATTATAGGCTTCGTCAAGGTTGAACTTTGCTATGCGATGCATTGTAGACTGACTTGATATAAAATCAAAAAAATGATAACGTTCTGCCTCAGTCCACGCCTTAACAGTAAAGGTCAAATCAAACTGTACAATTATACCATTAAGAAAATTATCATGTCCTGTTCCAGTTTTGCAAGAAGCAAGCTTATTAGTAGTTTTTGTAATTTCGCTTGTACAACTTTCTGTGTCAACGCTCATAGGAAACTTACTACATCTTATGGCATTTGAAAGTCCATAAACTTTTGTATTTTCAATCTTCATATCAAACCTCTTATATCTATATTTTTAGTTTGTGACAGCTTTCATGTTTAGTAGTCTGCCACTCTAATTCCTTACGTTCTTCTTCTGTCATCTGCCTTGTAATAACTGGCGAATTATCATTAAATTTTTTGGCTTCTCTAACACTTTCGTTAATATCTCTCCTGATTTTTTGCATTTGTGAAAGCCCCACTTTGTTCTCTCCTTTCTATGCTTTCCCTGACAAATGTCAGGGAAAGTTTATTAATAGAAATGGTTAGACTGTCCGTCCCCCCAAAAGCCTGTCCAATTACCGAACTCATCTTGATGTTCAAAGTAGTAATCAACCGCTTCTCTTACACTATCGGTAACATTGCTCCATTCATAGTTGCAAGCATAGTAACCTGAAAACTGGTCAGGCTGTGTCAGTACGCCTTCAATCGTGTTTGGGTATTTCGGATTGTTTACACGATTCATTACTACACTTACTACTTTAGCCTTTTCTGGAACAGATACCCAATCTGAGCCATATTCTCTTGCCACAACATTTCTAAGCAATGTACGTTCATAATCTGATATAGGCAAAGTGTTATTTGTATATGTTTCAGATTGTGCAACTAATGGCGTTGCAATGAACTCTGTAGCTGGTTCAATGTATACCGCTTCTGTTTCAGTCACTTGAATACTCTCCTGCACAATCGTCTGAGTCTCCGTTGTTACTATCTTCGTAGCCATCGTTGTCTCTGTGCTTGTTGTCGTAGATGATGTTGTTGAGCTGGTAGTTGTAGATGTCGTTATAGAAGTTGTACAAGTTGTAGCCACCTCCAATTTGCTGTTTGAATTGTCTGTGTCTCCTTTACCGCCATGTGAACAGCTTACTAATACGAATAAAAGAGATGTAAATGCTAATGCTCTGCCTCCTCTTACGAGGAAACTTCGGTACTTCTGAGAAAATAAATTCTTCATTGCTATCACCTAAAACCTTTCTTTGTCTTATTGTTATTACGTATATGTACTAATCCATATGAGGGAAATATAGATTTTGTACGTTGTCTAAGTTAAAAATAAACCGACTGACCTACAGTCTATAATTAACTTTATAAGAACATTATATCATAGAATTTGTACGATGTCAATAGTTTAATAAAATAAAATATAGATATTGTACTATGACTTAATTAGTCCTATACCTTTGAAGTATTTCTTTAATAGCATCATCTATACTTATTTCTTCTTGAACAACTACACGTTCAAGTAGTTCATAATCCTCAGTTGTAAATTTAAAGCCTTCTGCTTCAAGTGATGCTGTTATATTTCTAATAGCTTTAAAGGTTCTTATCAACCCGTCATGCAATCCGAGCTTATACATACGTTCAACAAAATCATCCATTATCAATCACCTCGTCATAAAGAACATCAAATTCAATTGCCAGCTCATTGACTTCTGCAAGAATACCTTCATACCAATTAATATTACCTATATTGCGTTGAAATTCTATTACCAAAAGCTTGCTTAGGTCAGATACAGTATATTCTTCAAACGTTTCAAGCATAGCAATGAGCATTTGTATAATCTCATCTCTAATATACATACACTCCATTAGGTCACAATCACCGTTGAAATCAGTACCGTATAAAGTTCTCAGGCAATTGCACCAAAATATTTTTTCTTCATTGTTCATTATAGTTTCTCCTTATATAAATTCATCAAGGTACAGTCTACCATCTCTTGCTGTTTTGAGATAAAGCCTTTTAGTTTTGGGGTGGATATATGCTGACTTTGTAGACATTTGATAAGTCTTTGTGTTATAAACAGTACAGCTAATATTAGTTATGTCTTTAGCAGTCCAATATTCTTTTGGAGTTAATAGTACAGGATTTTTTATATCCCCTATTATATCAAGAAGTATATAATTACCGTTCACTGGTTTATTTTCAAATTCTTTAAGCATTATTAATCCTCAGTTTTGCGTAGCAGTTGTTGTTTCTGGAATAGGGATAATAGGCTGTGTCTGCTCTCCAAGAATAACTGTAGCCTTAGAACCATTCCACTGTTCAATTTCTTTAATCTTTACAAGGTCAGGAGTAAGTGATTCTGAAAGCTTCTTATTCGCTTCTGCTTCTGCTTCACCCTTAATCTTAATAGCATTAGCTTCGCCCTCTGCTTTAATCTTTACTGCATCTGCTTCTGCTTGTGCTTCTGTTTTCTTTACTTTTGCCGCCTTTTCAGCTTGAATTTCAGCAACCTTTTTTTCATTTTCAGCCCTTTCGATAGCAAGCTGATTCTGTTCTGCTACAGTCTTACGTTCCTGTTTTGCCTTTACCTCAGCATCAATAGAAGCTTCAAGTTCGCCAAAGTCATAGTTTGCAAGCGCAAGTGAAGTGATTGTAATACCTCTTGAACCAAATCTTTCTCTTAATCCGTCTGCCGCCTGTGACATAATAGCCGCACGATTAGTACGAACATCCTCAATGTCATATGTTGCAACAATTCCCTTTACAACATCAAATACTTCTTCTTGTGGCATAAGAGTTGTAATATAATTTTCACCATAGTTTTCATAAACGAAAGCCGCCTTATCACCATTTAGTGAATATGTCATTTTGAGAGTCATATTAATAAGTTCTTTGCCTGAAAGCTCACCTTGAATTGTAGGATATTCAACTGTTTGTTGTTGTATGCTCATATCAACCATATGCTCTGCAAAGGGAATTTTGAAATACCAACCTGAACTATATGTATTATTTGTAACTCTCGCCATATTAGTCTTTACTCCAACAGAACCAACTGGAACTCTGGTGATTGAACCAAAGAAAAGAATAATTGCAATAATAAGCGATATTGCGACAATTACAATTCTGCCTACACGAACTTCCTCTGTTTTTGAATTATAAAAAATACTCATAATTTTATTCTCCTTTTAAATATTAATAATTTGTTATCAGAACTTCTTGTGTTTCTGTCTTATCTTTATTTTTCTTATGATAATTGCAGTTACTATAATCTGCATTTAGATAATGAATTTTATAGCCATACCTATTTGCAAAGTTACGCAAAGTAGGATTGGTAGATAGATTATTACTTAAAGCCCATCGAATATTTTTACTTGTAAGATAATTAAGAAAACATATTAAATCAGTTTCGTCTTGGTTATCCCAGCCGCCAGCTTCATTATAGCAAGCTGTACTATTAAAATAAGGTGGGTCACAGTATACGAAATCATTTGTACTATAGCCCAACTCTGTATATTCTCGAAAATCAGCATGGGTGAATAGTATATCTTTATTATGCAATGCATTACAGAAATCTATAAATTTATTACGTAACATAGGGTTAAAAGAACTTCTATCCTTACCAAATGGCATATTAAACTCACCACTTGAATTAAACCTAATTTGATTATTAAAAGCGTAACATATAATTGTATAAAGTTTAATTGGATTTTTCTCTCTTGATTTATTATAGTTATCACGTAAACGCAGGAATCCTTCTTTGTTTGTCTTACTTAGATTATAGCCATATATTAATTTATCAATTTCTGCCAACAAAATATCAGTATCATTATTTTTGAATGTTTCAAGTATCTGTACAACCTTTAGATTAATGTCATTGTATATCACAGTATCAGCATTAATATTAATAGCTACATTTGCTCCCCCACCAAAGAGGTCAATGAAAGTATGTATTTTCTCTGGAAACAAAGGGATTATTTGTGGAAGAAGCTTATACTTGCCGCCCACATAATTTAAAGGACTTTTTATATAACTCATATTGTATCTCCTATATTATATTGTTCTATATCGCTTCTTTTTTATTTGTTCCTGTCTGATTCTTCTTTTGTTTTTGCTCCACTCCTGTCTACTTATAAAGGATATTTCATTTTCTTTATTTTCTTTATTTTGAATAGCTCTATGAGTTTCTAATGATTCTTTATAAGCAAGATATTTTGAACAAGTGCTGTGACAACGTTGTAGCGTTTCAAGGTCAATCCATCTATCAGCGCAATCCTTGCAAGGACTTAAAACAGTTTTACTTATCTCCATAATATTATTACTCCATATCTTCTTCAACATTAATATACAAGCAAGCTCTCCACTCTTTGAACTCTTTGTCAAAATCAATATCAAATTCAATGGGCTGTACTTCTATAATATCTTTATAATTTCTACAATTAATTTCAATATGAGGTGTTAAATTATATCCGTTAAGGTCAACAATTTCTTTTAGCTTCACAATGTTTTCTTCAATGTCCACTTCTTCACAAATATAAACACCTTGATAACGTCTACTACAAAAATTCTCATCAAGATAATATAGTTTATCTTCTACAAAAGCATTTGCATTAAATACTTCAACTTGTTTTGTAATTTTCATAATTGCCTCCTTTGTCTGTTATTTACTTGATACTTGATATACAGTTGTTTTAGGTGTTTTTGACCATGAGACAAAGCCTGTTATGTTAATTATAAAATACGCTACATACATCAAAACCATAGGAACGTTTAATGTATCAAGGAAGTTCACAAGAATCCATGCTATATTGCCAGCAATCCATGTAATCCAACCAGACTTCTTTTTTAAAGCGATTAAAACGTTACCACCTAAACTAAACAGGCTACCTAAAATTGAGAGAGTTAATACCAAATTCAACCACTTCCTTTAATATAGAATTTGTACGATGTTAAATGCGAAAGAATAGTACAGTTTCTTTCAACTGTACTATTCCAATATTATATTAATATTATAACATGGATTTTGTACTTTGTCAAGTACAAAATTTAAAATGGTATAAATTCTGATAACCAAGTATGTCTTGCCGCTGTCTTGTTGGTTTTAATACATCTCTGGAAAGCTGATGGCTCGGCAAGAAGTAGACACTTCTTTTTGGCTCTTGTAATTGCTGTATAAAGCAGACAATTGTCAAGTAAGGTATAATGAGTATTATCTATTATAACAATGACAGCCTTATATCCTGAACCTTGTAATGAATGTATGGTCATGGCATAAGCCAAATCAATCTGGTCAACTTCATTTAAAGCATAAACCACTTCTCTCTTTTCATTATCAGCCTTAAATGTTATAGTAAAGGATTTATCGTCTATTTTTGTAATATAGCCAACATCACCATTAAAAACATTTTTATCATAATCATTGACACGCTGGATAACTTTAGCACCAAGCTTGTATTGACGAGTATTAAATTTAATTGATTGCACTTCATCTGGTAATAACAAATCTTGTATTGCTTCATTAACCCTTGCTGTGCTGTTTATACAGTCTTTTTTTCTTGGTATTCCTATTATAGTATCATCTATTCCACAAGTCTTTATAGCCCCCATATACGCTTTTATAGCTATGTTTTTTAAAACTTCTTTATCATTACGAAACATATATGTCATATCTTTAAGAATACCTCTGACAAGCTTGGGTTCTGGTCTGGCTATAGGATTCAAACCTTTTCTTATTTCATTAGCATCACTTGTTATACCTGAGTCTGCCGCCTGTCTCATTACTTTTGTTAGTTCATAGCAATTAAGATATTCTTGCATATGAAGTAAATCATCAAATACGTTGCCATATCCTATGGGTGGGAGCTGTCCATTATCGCCACATATAATTACCTTTGTTGTAGGCAGAATTGCTTTAAATAAATAATAAAAAATCTCTGCACTTATCATTGACCCTTCGTCAATAAATATAACATTAAATGGTAACGGATTATTTTCATTATATTTAAATTCATTTGTTCCTCTACAGCCAAGCATACGATGAATAGTTGTTGCTTTGAAGCTTGTGGATTCTTCAATTACTTTTGCCGCTTTTGCTGATAAAGCACAACAACCTATCTCATAACCAGCTTGTTCATATATGGTAAGTATAGAGCGAATTGAAGAAGTTTTACCTGTTCCTGAGTAGCCAGTTATAATAGTTACTTGACTTTTAAATGATTCTATAACTACATTTCTTTGCTCATCTGATAGCTCAAATCCTTGTTCTTCTTCTGCCAAATTTAATCCCTCAAAAATATTTTCGTCTGAAACTTTCAAGGGACTAAGCTTACTCATGTCGGTGATTTTGTTAAAAAGATATTCTTCAATCTGATAATATTGTTGTAACCCAACCTTGTCTCCTTCATCAATCTTCAATAAAGGTTTATTACTTACTTGGTCTTTATCAAGAAATTCATTTAATAAATCATAACATTCTGGAACGTTATCTCTTATATTGCTTTTTAATGTGTCAATATAAACCCATGTATGTCCATAACTTTCACCCAAGTCTTTAAAGTAAAATGTAATATATGCAGTTAATCTTTTAATAGAGCATTTCAATTCAGGGTTTAGTTTTAAAGCCAACATATCAACTTTTTTAAAACCAAAACCATGTAGCCTTGTGAGTATGTACGGATTGGATTGTAGTTGTTTTTTTAATAGAATGGGATTGCTTTCCCACTTTTCAAGTTTTTTAATCGCCTTGAATGTAACACCTAATGGTTTCAGCATTGCGAGGATGTCAGAGATTACATAATTGTTAATTACTTTCTCTTTAATCTTTTTGTATGTTGTTTCTCCTATTCCTTTTAATTTTGAAAAATCAACATTATCTTGACCGTTCATAATATCTTCAACAATATTAGGATAATTGTCAATCAAAGTGTCCGCTTGCCTGTCGGTAATAATTGATTTCAAAAAATCTACTTGTTGTTCTTTAGTTTGTGGTATTGCGGTTTTAATTGCAATAGGCTCATATTGCCAATTTCTATATTTATTATTGTATACAAGTTTTGCAGTAACATTATATGTATCTCCTACATATAGCTTTTGCATACGTCCTGACAAAGTACCTTGATAAAATTGTGTTTTATTAATAATATCTTTTCTTTCAGCGAGATTGGGAAGTTGATTGAGCGTTGTGAATTTATAAACGCCAAAAGAACTATCTTCATTATAGTATAACTCAAACTCAGGAACTAATTGGAACTGATATTCTTCGTTGCTATTACTCATTCTTTATTTAACTTCCTTTCTGCGTATTGTAACCATTTACTATAACTTTTAATACTTTCGCATTTTACTTGTGATTCATTTTCTTTAATACATTTCATAGCAATTTGATTTCCTTTTCGTATTAAGTCCTCATGTTGTTTAAGTTCTGTACTCCACACAATAGCTTCAATTAATCCTGTTGAAGAATAAATATTAACAAAAGCAAATTGATTGCCAGTTTTGGTTTTCTTTTTTTGAACTTTTGAGATTACACCAACAAGAACACATGATTCCCCTTCTTCAATATTCTCAAATGGTCTAAGATACTTATATGCTTTTTCAAATGGATTATTTGATAGAAATATCTGCAAAGCTTCAAACTCCCAAAACGTTTCATTTGGTAAGTATCTATCCGAACAAGTTTGAATATAGTCTTTATATTGCATTTCTCTTTTGATATAATACTCAGAACGCATTTGCTTTTCTCTACGTTTATTATATTCTTCAAGTACAGCTTCTTTATTTACTTTGTTATTTTCTTTATACTTATCAACATCAATACCCCAAACTTCAAGCATTTCTTTTTTTGTTTTATATGTTGAAACTGGTTTGTACTTAAAAGGTTCACAAGGGAAACTGCTTTTAAGATAATTGATAAGGCATTTCTTTTTATTCTTTGTAGGAAAAGCACCTGATTTTATAAGTGACACTATTTGTGCTGTGGTAACTGGAACTCGACTAATGAAATTGTTCATGTCAGTATATTTACCATTACAAGTTCTTTCTTCGATAATACTCTCGGAAAGTTTTTCTCCTATACCAGAAATTGCAGATAAACCAAAAAGAATATTATTGTCATAGATTGAAAAGTTTTTTACTGAATGATTAATATGTGGCTTTGTAACTGTAATATTGAAGTTCTGACTATCAATAATATATTTATTGACCATGCCAGCTTTATCAATATTAAGGTTTAATAATGCCTTAAAAAATTGCAAGGGATAATTCTGTTTAAGAAAAGCTGTCTGAAAGCAAAGTACGGCATAAGAATAACTATGGCTTTTATTAAACAGGTAACCGCCTTTAGTTGATAACTCATGACTTATTGTTTCTGCGATTTCTTTGCTATAACCATTATTGATTATTTCTTGATAAAGTTTTGCAGATTCTTGTTTAACAAGCTCTATATTCTTTTTGCCAATTGCTTTACGGAACAGGTCAGCGCCACCATAGCTTCTGCCACCAAAAGTTCTTACAATATCAAGAAGTTGTTCCTGATATATCATACAGCCGTATGTACTTTCAAGTATAGGTTTCATGTCTGGATGAATATAATGAACCTTTGACGGGTCATGCTTACACTCAATAAATTCTTCAAGCGCACCCATACTATCAGGTCTATATAATGCAAGGACTGCTGATAAGTCCTCCATAGTTGAAGGTTGTAATCTTATTAGCAAGTCTTTCATACCAGCACTTTCAACCTGAAACACGCCATCGGTAAGAGCTTGACAAAGAATATTGTATGGTGAAGTATCTTGTTCAAAGTTTGGATTATTTATATCTATATCATAATCAGTAAGACCAGTATCTTGTTGTATTTCAGTAAGCAAATTAAGAGTAGCCACACCCAATAAGTCAAATTTTATAATACCAATTTCTTCAATAATTCTTTTATCAACCTGAATAACGTGTTCACCATCTGTGCCAAGTTTCATAGCCATATAATCATCTATGTCGGTATCAACAATACCTACTCCACCAGCATGAATTGATACTGTTTTGACTCTACTGCTTAAATGACTGGCAATGTCAAACAACTTTTCATATTCTGGATGCTCAATAAGTAAGGTATCATTATGTTCAAGACACTCTTGAAATGTAGGATATACAAATTTCTTACTGAGCTTGTCCATTTCTTTATACGGAAATCCTAATGTTTTACCAACATCTTTAATAGCTACAACAGGAGTAATATAAGAAAAATTTATAACCTGACATACTCTGGTAGAGCCATACTTGCTCACAAGATACTCGACCACCTTACCTCTGTTTGACAAGTCAATGTCTAAATCAGGCATACTTATTCTTTCAGGATTTAAAAATCTTTCAAAGATAAGTCCATATTTAATTGGATTAAGGTCTGTAATCCCCATGAGAAAACATACAAGGCTACCAGCACCCGAACCTCTACCAGCACCAACTTTGACTTCATGAGTTTTAGCCCAATTGATAAAATCCCATACAATAAGGAAATAGCCATCAAATCCCATAGTATGAATTATATTTTTTTCATACTCTAAACGTTCTCGATATATAGCTTGTTTATTCTTATTGAGTTTATCTATTCCTCTTGTCAACCAACCTTGTTCGGTAAGATATGTAAGGTAAGAATAATTATCATTGAATCCTTCAGGCAAAGGGAATGTCGGGAGCTGTGGAGACTGAAAGGGCATTGATACATTATCTATAATATCTGCTACTAAATTTGTAGTTGCAAGTCCATGCTCTACATTTGCATATCCAATTTGAGAATCCATTACCTTATGAATTTCTTCAATTGTTTGTACATAACATCCTTCATATATTTCAGAAGCAGTCTCACTATCTCTTGCGATACTTACAAGTTGTCCTTGATAATACAAATCTTCTTTACGTGCGGCATGACTGTCAGTTGTTATAATAAATGGTGTACTTGTACCATTTGCAAGGTTAAGTATCTTTTTATTATACTCAGCCTGTTCTGGACTACTATGCGCTTGCATCTCTAAAAAGAAGTGTGGGAACACTTTTTTGTATTCCTTAATGTATTCAATACATTTTTGATAATCTTCTTCTCTTGCAAGCTTAGAAGCGAGACAAGCTGAGGACACTACTAAGTCGTTACCATAGCCTTCAAAGTCACTTAATTGTATACGAGGTTTATAATAAAAGCCTTCAAGGTTTGATAGAGTAACAAGGTGATTTAATGCTTTCCTACCCTTTTCATTTTTAGCTAAAACAACTAAGTGAAAATACTTTGATGTTTTATCACATATACTACGGTCAAAACATTCATACATTTCAACCCCATATATCATTTTAATCTCAGGGTACTTTTCTTTGAGCTTATCAAAATAACACCATGAATACTCATTACCGTGTTCTGTAATTGCAAAAGCTTTAAGACCAACTTCTTTGGCTCTTTCTAAATATTCTTCTGGTGTTGAATAACCATCAAGAAGTGAATACATGGTGTGATTATGGAGACTTGCGTATGTATTTATCATTATTTAGCCACCTCATAATCCTTAACAATAATTTGTGGGGTTCTTTTACCACCAAAATAACTATATCCAATTTTACCTATAATGTTAATGTAAGTAAGAATAGTCGTATAATCACTATCTTCATTAGCAAGTTTTAATATAGCATCATTATCATTACGTTTAAAAGCTATAAGTTCAATAATATCATTACAAATAGGAATAACCCATGTATTATTTTCTTTGCCCCTTATTAAAATTTCACTTGGAGAAATTGGTATATTGTTTATTACAGTATAACACTCATCCATACAACAGCCGTAATAAGGTTTAAGCTTCGCTATATTAGTAAAAATATCTATATCAAAATCTTGGAAGTCTATTTCAAAGTCAACCTTAGTTTCACCAATATCTTGCAATCTATTGCCAGTTATATAATCATCAAGTATTTGCACCGCTTCAACAATTTTAGTGCCTTCAAACTCTACACCAAAAGCAGATGCGTGTCCCTGAGCTTTTTTGCAAACTTGCAATTTATTCAATAGGTCTTTAAAGTTATCAATAGGACTGGTATCTGTTACTCTACAAGAACCGCCATATAAACTATTGCCTTTATTTCTCAATAGTATAACAGGCTTATGATACTTTTCTGTAAGTCTATTTGCAACATAGCCAGTAAGTGTTTCTTCAAGATAGTCTGTAACATTTGAAATAATGACTTCATGTTTGTTCTGTCCCTTACTTTCAATATGTTCTGTGATTAAAGGTAATTGCTTTTCAAGTATTTTACTTTGTTTACTTTTGGCGTTCTTGCAAAGGCGTATTGCTCTTTCGTATATGGATTCTTGTGTGTATTCTGTATCACCACGTTTTTTGTATTCAAAGGTTTCTGATTCATCACAAATAAAAGCTCTAAATAAAATCTCTTTATCGTCTTGTGAACCAACACGAATAAGTGCATTGATAAGAGGAACAACATAAAACTGGATTCCTATAATATCTATTGTGGGAAGTGAATAAGACTGAGCTTCAATCAATGCACTGAAAAATGGATTGCTTTGAATACCTATGTTAAAAGCTGAAATGTATCTTGTCTCTGGTTCTCTCATGTCCATACAATCAGCAATGTTACCTAACGCACACAAATCAAGAAAACAATCTGCTTCATCGTTCCACATTTCTTCGTCACAAGCTTGCAGAAACTTATATACTATGCCAGCACCGCACAACTGTTTATTTGGATAATTACAACATTGATTATTTACTATTACTGCATATGGGTTGGCAGTCTCATTTTCATGATGGTCTAATATAAGTATATCAATTCCTTTGTCTTTAAGAGCCTTACATTGCTTTTTGTCATTTGTGCCAGCATCAGGCAGGATAAGTAATTGCGTATCTTCTGGAATGATTATATCTTCTGATAAACCGTGTTGTTTGGAACTATGCAACAGGTATGTTAGCTTGCAATGTGGGTTTATTCTTTGTGTATACATATATATCATTGCCGCAGAAGTAAATCCGTCTGTATCTGAATCTACTACTATAGTTATATTAGAGTTGTTTTCAATATGCTTTTGGTAAAGCGAGACAGCATCACTAATATTAGCGAGGCTTTGATATGGTAATAATACAGTTTCATTCATATTAATAAAACTATTTGCATCTTCAATCCCCCTATTTTTAAGGAACTGCTCTAATGGTTGTGTATAGTCATTCTCTCCGATTAATCTATATCGCATTATCAAAACCTCGCTATTATTTAATTTTATATATATTATTCTTTCTTAAATGTTCAAATTTATCTGGTTTATCTGTTGGACTTTCTTTTTCTTCAAGAATATTATTCTTGTCTAACAGACAATATATATTAACGCTTTCAATAAATCTGTCAGCAAGTTCTTCAAGTTCACTTAACTCTACATCTTTATCAAAGCAAAAAATTATATCCACACAAAGGCGAGACAACATATCTATTTGAGCTTGTGATATTTTTTTGCCGCCTGTAGCAACACAATTATATATCCCCATTGTCCATAATTGAAGAACACCTTTTTCAGCTTCAACAATATACACACAACTCTTTTGCTTAATATATGGTAAAGCCTTGTCAAGTCCATACAATATACGGCTTCTATTACATGGTTCAATATAGAGATACTTCATTTCACCTTCGTCTAAATGGTTTGAAAATAACCTACCCTTTATACCAACAAGATTACTAAGTTCATCACGTATTGGAATAGTAATCCTGTTAGTAAAAGAATCATATCCTATCTCAAAAAGCTTTTGTGTTTTATATGAAATATTATCCTTTTTAAACATATCATTTACATAAGGATAATAGTAACTAAGAATATGTTCTGGAATGGGCTTCAATGGAGTATTGTCATCAATATCTATGCTTGCCGTATTGTCAAGTTCCATAAGTAACTTAGTTACACGTAAGCTCTCAGGTAAGTCCTCGTTCCAGTCCTTGTAATAATCTAAATCAATCCAGTCACATATCTGTTTAACTGCTTCAAAGAAACTTATATCTAAATAAAATTCAACAAGGTCAAATATATCATGTGACTTTTTTGTTGGGTTTAATGTACGTGTATAATTAACAACTGTTAGATTGGTATTGAGATAAAGAGTTACACTACTGTTGTTGTCTCCGTCAGGATTACCACAACTTATATAATCCCCTTTGTCTTTAATGTGGTGACAACCTAACTTTTCAAGAATAACAGGAGCATAATTGTTTTCTAATATGTATTCTTTCATTGCTGGTATATCCACGTACTCACTTCCTTACTAAAATGCCTTTCTCTATCCAAGTATTCAAATCCAAATTTACTTCAAATACTATTTTTAATTTATTACCAAATCTATTTTTATCACAGTTAAAAATATAATAGCGCTTATCTTGCTTTAACTCACAAACTGTTTCTTCTCCCCATTCTTCGTCCTTTTGAAGATAACCATATTTATAGAAGTCACTTTTCTTTATCTCTTTTAACATACCTAACGTCCAAAGGTCATGTTTAATCTGTTTACAGTTTGCTATATTATTTGAAGTTAATTCATCTGGTTTAACAAACTCAGCATCATCTGTAAGCTGGAAAGAAAAATAACCGAACATATTAAGTTCTTGGGATATACCTGTTAATTTTGTCTCCGTAGCTTTCATGGCAGACCAATCACCCATTGAGGAAACGTCAGACTTAAATGTATCATAGAACCAATATTTTATGCCATGCACCAAATTAGCTTTTCTAATTTCAAATTCAAGTGTTCTATCATCATATCCAGTTGACAAGTCTTTCGCTAAAATAAGTTTATCTGTTGTAGATTCTACCCACTTAGCAATTGCCATAACCTTATTGTATTCATCTGAGGTTGCTTTGACACGCTCTATATAATCTTCTAATGATTCAGTAAACTCACCATTCTCATTAGTTTCACGATAAATAAACTTATTATTTTTATCCTTATATAATCCTAATACCAATTCTCTTTCTGGTTTATTAATCTTTATACCATGTATCTTTTGAAATTCTGGATTATTTATAACAGTAGTGACAAGGCATTTTTTTACATCTAATATGCTCATTTCGTTCAAAAGCAAAAGCACCTTTTGTTTAAGCACCAAAGTAATATATGCAACAATCTTGGTAAGAAATCTTGTTTTACCTGAATTACTAAGCATACCTATAGCCATAGTAGACTTCAATTTTAAACCTCTGAACATTTCATTAAAGATAGGAAATGGGGTAAGAATACCCATGTCAGGCTTCTCCATACATTCAATTAACATGGACTGGATTTCATTATCTACAGCCTCAGCTTCTTCATTGGTAAGAATTACTGTATGTATTCTATCAGCCTTGCCTCTAATTAAACGGTAGATATCTTGTGCTGTAAATTGCTCAAATTTTTTATGAGAGACAATATTATCAATGTTAAAACCACTTTTTTGATATTCACGTAATAAGGAATATTTTTTTAGGACTTCTTGATAATTCTTTATATCTTCAGGAATGGCTAACTTCTTCCATGATTCAATTGTTTTCCATCCGCCATATTTTTTATAAAGAGCCAACTTGTCCTTATCTTCTGCAAAGTATGTTGACAGTGTTGTTTGATTAAACGTTTGTGTTCTTTTCTGATAAATAATTTCAGCGTGGTCAAAAAAGAAACGAGTAACTTCGTCATAGAAATCATATTGACTACGAATATATTGACCATACTCTATAAGTAAATCTGGCTTTTTATAAATACTTCCTATGAATAGTATTTCATTTGGAATATTTGAAATTAGCTCCAACTGTATCACTCCTTATATTTCATCTAAAATACTATCAATATCAAGTGTGTTGCTATTATCATTATTTGAAATAAGGTTTGTTATCTTGTCAAGTTTTATATCTATACTTTCTGCTTTATCTTTTTCTTCAACTTGTGCAAGCTTCTGTTCTTCTTTCCATTTTAAATAACTGTCATACTTTGCAAGAACAACTGACATATCATAATAAATACGGCACATACCATCCATGTCCTTACCAGAACGTTTATTTTTATCATGAAGCTTTAATAAGTATGGCATCTTTTTTTGCCACATATCCCATAAATCTTCTAATGGTACAGGCTTACTAAGATTTTTATATGTACCTTTATACACCTTGTCAAGATTTATAAAGAACTGTTTTGGTAGAAATGATACATCATATTCTCGGTATAACCAATCAGTAAATTGAAGTTTAATACTTCGTTCTTTTTTTGTTGTATCTGTTTTCTTTTGCATTATACAATCCTTTCGGGGATATCGGGCAGAGAATACCTCTGCCCTATTCCCTATTTTTTACTTAATATTTGAAAGGATTTCAAGGCACTTTTTAAGAACCTCGACATCTGTAACTGACTTTAATGCAGTAGGAAGTCCTGCTTCTGTAAGGGCTGTCTTAGCCTTTGACTTTTGAACTGGATTAAGTGACTTCTGAATTTTAGAAATCTGTTCCTTAATTGATACAATCTCATCTGTTGTAGAACTATCAGAACTTGTTTCTTCTTCTACCTTGTCAATGGGCTTGCCAGCAGAACCAAGAACTTCACGGGCATAAAGCTCCTGTTCCTTTTCGACTGATTCAACAAGAGAATTTTTAACCACAAATGCCTTATTATTAGCAGTCTTATCAATTACTGATTGCCAATCAAGAAGTGTAGGGTCAACAAGAATTGTATTATCTTCATGAACATGAGTTCTGTCCTTCTTGACATGAGCGCATACCTGTCCATCTTCATCACGGAACATACGAATTACGGTCTTAGCATTATATCCTAAGTCTTTAAATCCAGCAGGAATTTTATTGCCAGTGTCAACACTTGTCGTTGTGCCATCTGGAAGTTTAATAGTTTCTTTTTCATTAGCTTCTCTTGCGGTTACAATAAAATGCTTACCACATCCCATGAGGTCAAGAATAAGGTCTTGCCCCTTAAAATTAAGAACATTATAATCCTTTAATTCAAGAAAAGAACCTTCTACTTTTACAAGTCTTTCTTCTCCAACTAAGCCAGCCTGTTTAGCTTTAACACTATTACGCTTCTTACTAAATTCTACAAGTGACTGTTTTGTACTTAAATTCAGAACCGTAGTACCATCAATGACAATGGCATCAGCCCTGAATGGCTCACCGTCAGCATCAAGTACAACTTCGTCAGTTTCGTTACCATCGTCATCAAGCTCATATAAATCTTCATTGTTCTTGATTTTAGCAATATAATCTCTAACTTCTGCAAGTGACTGAGTGTAAATGATATAAATATTACCAAGTTCAATCCCATTTGCTTCAAGCTCTGGAAGGTAATCGTCAATCGAACCAGACTCAGGGTCTATATAAGCTACTCTAAAAGGCTTACCGTCAGGTCTTTTAAAGTATGCTAACTGAGAAGCGAGTGTACTTTTACCTGTGAACTGGTCACCATAAAGAACCATTGCCAGTTTGCTTTGTGTTTTAGTTGCTCGTCTTGCTATTGCCATTATTAATCATTCTCCTTTGACTTAAATTCTGTAGTTTTTAAAACGGTTTAAACTTTGTACGTTGTGAAAGACCTAATTACCACTCATCGTCCTCATCGCTTGCACCGCTACCAACAGAACCCCAATCGTCATCGGAATCGTCAGAACCATACTCCTTGTCGGTCTTATTCTTGGTTGCAAGCTTTGCAATGGCAGACTCAACACTTTCCTCTGAATAAAGCTCTGTATCAATGCTATCCTTTTCAGCACCAACAACAACCATTTCTCTTACAAATGGACTGCTAACCTTATTCATTTTATTAGGTTCGCCCCAACCATCGTCATCATCTTCTACTTCTTCTACAAAAGCATTTACGTCAATGTCTCCATGTATTGTGATAGCTGTATAAGGCTTTAAGGATTTAAGATTCTTAGCCAGCTTAGGCTTATAGGTGACAAACTCCACATCTTCGATTGAGCTATAACCAATTATCTTAGCTGAGATAATAAACTTGTCTCTATCCTTAGACTCCTTGTCCTTTTCTATTCCCATAAAAACAATGGGCTGTGTAAATTGGTGGTTGGCATCAAACGACTCTGCTTCAAAATCAATATCACTTGAACAAAGACTAATCTGCTGAGGAACAAACTTAGTATAGTGCTTATTATTATAATTGCTATACTCAATGTTACCCTTAATAAATACACTCTGACCATCTTCAAGGTTGTTCTTGATATAATCGCAAGCATCAAAGTCAACAAGATTTACCTTTTTGTTGACAGTCTTACCATTATCGTCAATCTTTTCAAGTCCAAGATTCAAACCAATTATACTAAATCCTTCCTTGCTGAAATTAAATCTGTCCTTCCACTTTACCTTTTCAGTTGTTACCTTTGTTTTACCATCAACTGTATCTCTCTTTGAGAAGAACACATTATCTTTCTCCATGCCATTAAGAGAAATATAATCCTTCTTGTTCTTGTCATACTCAATGCCAAAGGAAATTGTTCTAAAGGGCTTGCCAGACTTGGTTGTTGTCTCCTTATAAAAACTATCCTTGTCTGTACCAGTTACAATGCCTCTAAAGGAAAAGATTCCCTTTGTCTGCTGTAAGTCGTGTGGTAAATTTGTTTTCTTTTCTGCCATGTTAATACGTTCCTTTCAATTATTAAATTAGTATTTATATAATGTAGAAAATACATTCTACAAAATAACAGTATAGATTTTGTACTATGAGAGAAATAAAAAATAAATCCCATCTGGTATACTACTATTCTAACATAGATTTTGTACGATGTCAATAGCAAAAAAATAATAAATATATTTTAACTATTTTGAATTAGCTTTAAGGCTTCATCGGCGTATCTCCACTGGTGGTCAAGAACATCAAATACTCTATTGAACCTTCGCCAGTCTGGATTCTGAACTCTCTGCTCTGCTGACAAATCTTTTAATGCTCCATACACGGCAAAGTCCTCAACCGCCGCTTTCAGAAGTCGCTTTGCTTCTTTCAGCTCCGTCAGCCACTCTGCAAGCTGTCTGTGGTCTGCGGCACACTGTTCACATTCTTGCCTGTTAGCTTCGCCCTCTGAGCCTATCCACTTGCCACTTGCAAACTGCTCGTTGTTCTCTGCCACTTCAAGGCAATGCTTTATGGCTTCGTCCAATGTGAGTTTACTCATTTTCATCCTCCTGTCTAATCTTTTGAATTGTTCTCCACGCTTCGCACTCGTCATCCTTATCTTTGGTTTCAGCATACGGGCAGAATACATCACATCTGCCGTTGTCTACCATATAATCACATAAAACTCCAAATATGCCAATGAGTTCTTCGGTTTTATTCATTTTCACTTCTTCCATTCTCCATCTCTGAATATTCATGACACGGCTCTGTATCACCGCAACAACCTTCGTCATTGTAGTCATTCATTCTGAACCATTCACAGTTCCAACATTCATCACAGGCATTATTTAAGTCCCACATTTTCAGCCTCCTTAATTACGATGGATAAGGACTAAAGCATTGAAACTTTCCGTCCTCATAAAAATCAATAACAATTAGTTGACCGCCACGGACTGCAAAATTATTCAAATATAAGCAGTCTCCGTTAATTTCGTATTCAATGCCTATATCATCAAAAAACTTCTTGAATTTTTCAAAATCGGTCATTGTCAGCACTCCTCTACAATCTAAATTTTATTCAATCCCGACATCTAAAAGCTTGTACAATTCTTTTCGCATATCATCAATAGCTTTGTCAACATATCCCTTTAATCGGTCTGTGCGGCTTTGCTTAAACCATTTGTTTTTAAACTTCTTAACACACTCCCTGTAAGTTTCGTCACCATAATCTCCACTGTCATACCATTCAACGTCATGCGCAAGCTCTGCTATATCTTTCATAAGGTCATCAAGCTCTGCATCGTGCATCTGTCCGCATAGTTCTTCTTCAATACGGCAACAAATATAGTTATGACTTCCGCCACTCATTTATAACACCTCAGTTCTAAAATTTATTGCTTCACAAAAATGCTAAAAGCAGAATTATTATCCACATAACTACTGATATGCCTGTTAATATTCTTGCCCATAAAAGAATTGATTTCTGTAAGTTTTGTAAATATAATAACTCCCGTTTAAGCTCCGTATACTTGTTGTTAAGACCGCCTGTCTTACTTTCAAGAACACTAAGCTCGATAAATGCATCATCAATACGTTTGTTGATTATGTCTGTATTGCTTTGTATGTAAGGTTCAGCCATTTTCAGCACCTCTATTTAAATTTCATCTATCGTTTTTGCTTCGGCTTCTAACCAACTATTGTAAATATCGGTTTCTTCGTCTGTCAGATTCCTTGTATTGTTATCTATTGGAAGTACAATTATATCATTCCCTGTTGCTTTGCAGTAAGGGCAATATACCTCGTTTTCAAGATAAAGTCCCTTGCCTTTATATCCACACTCACCACACCATATCATTAAGTATCACCGTTCTTTGCAGTCAAAGCTTTCAAATCTGCAAGTATTTCATTGCATATATCATTTGCACCTTTCATCTTGTATGCAGTATCTGTATCATTAGATTTAATGGCTTCTGACATAGTATAATTTACTCCATTCAGTCTACCTTGAACTATTTGCAGTATGAGCCTCACGGGTAGTACGTCTGCCGCTGGCATAGTGTCTATTTCATCGAATAATACGCAGTAGTCCGCATATCCTGCAAATCCGCCTGTGTCGTTTACTGTGTTGATAATATTCAGAACTATATCACGCCTTATATAATCAGCCATTATTCTTTACCTCAATCTCTGGCATATCAACCATAGCTATTCCTATTGGATTTCTAAGTTTAATGCTATAATTGACGTTATCGAGTTCATACAAGTATACCAATGAACCGCTTCTTATAGCGGTATTGATAATATCAATTGCCCTATGTATTTCTCTATCGGCTGACAATCGGGTTGTCCGAAAATTCATCATATACTCAGCCATTTGTATCACCTCTCACAGAATTATTCTTTATTTGTTGTGTAGTTGTTTGCAAATTATTTTTTTTATTTCTGACGGTTTTAAAACAACAGGTTTCTCATATTTAACTTTATTTAATAAGTCTGATTCATTTATCACAGGCACTTCATCTTCAATAATTATTCTTGCTTCACGAAAGGTATCACTACGTACTTTTTTGTATTGAGCATTGTCATCAGTCATTTCAGCTTCTTTCGCCCAATACGAAAGTCTATCCAAGACTTGTTTCTTATCAAGTAACTCTCTCATATTAATCATCTCTTTCCAGTGATATGAGTTGTTCAATAACTTTTAAACAATCATCAACCATTTCTTTTGTTTTAAATTTCTTCAAAGGTTTTACAAATGATGGCTTAAACTCACCTATGTCATAATAACCAACGTAATCCATATAATGAGCGTAATCCCAGCCAACAAAGAATCTTTCTTCACATTCATTAGCTATAGCACCAAGATAATTCTTTGAATAAGTAAGTCCGCCATGACATTCAACAGGAATATTATCATAATCAACATTAAAATATTTACTTGATTTCGGGATTTCTACATAGCCACAAGGATGTGTTCCCATGCTTAGAATAAAATAATTATATCCCTTATATATGCCGCTTGCCAAAACAAGTGGTGGGTCAAGTCTTTGAGATTGATAAATCATTTCAATCATTGTTAGCCACCTCAATTTTAATGTTTTTATTTTTAATTACAATGTCTTTATGTTCTCCACAGTAATCACATTCCATACACAAAGTAATTGTATTATTAATTTCAAAAAGTCCAGTAATATAAAAGATGTGATGACATTTTGCTTTTTTTCTTAAACGTATATAACTAAAAATAGCTGTTAAGACAATTGAAATAATAAACCATAAAATGAAAAGTTTTATCATAGTTTCATTTTTCATTGGTCAATTTACCTTCTTTATAAAGTCTATGTTTATAGGCTCTATGTTCTCTGATTGTTGCATTATATTCTTCGCCATGAGTTTGATGCTTACGCCAATTTTCTTGATTATACTTTTGGTATCTGAGTTTCATTTCGGGATTAACTATTAAATTAATAGTTCCCTTATCAACGTTATATTCTCTGCCAAGTTGTCTAAGACTGTAATTACCAGTGCTATACAATTTAATTATCTCTTGTCTTTGTTCTTCTGTTAATTTACGTCTACGGTCATATTCAGGCGGAAGTTTTATTTTCTCAGATTTATAAGGCATATAATAACTCCTTAAATAACAAACTGTCTATACATATCAGGAAGTCTATCATTTATTTGATTGCAACCATTACATTTGAAATCTTTTATTTTTTGAACTATGGTTTCAGGCTCGTCATAAATGCTTGCACAAGTAGGACAAAGCACAGATTCACCTAAAACAATATCACCATTGATTTTTATAGAAGGTGTACAGAATTTAAGATTAACATACAGTCCAGCAACAAGTGTTTCAAGTGTAGGATTAGGGAGCTGTTTGGATAATGCTCTGACATTAAAACATTTTGAGCCTTTAGCACTCCATTCGAGATTATTGGTCTTGGCTCTACCTTGTGGATATATAGAAATAATACAATCGTCATAAAGCGTAAAGCCTTTTTCACGCCATATACGCTTAGTAACGTCTAATCTCTTAGGATAATATCTTTTATCTGCTGAAACTTGAAATTGTACACGAACATCTTTACAGCCTTTAGCAATATGTTTGCATACTTCACGGTTTTCTTCATTCTCTAAAATCCAAAATCCATTAGTTGTGACAGTTACCATACTTTTGAGATTATGCTTTGCAAGCGTTCCTGTAATATATTCCATAAACATAGAAAACTCTGGATGTTCAGTTGGTTCACCACCAGTAACAACAATACTTTGGTATATATTATTCTTAACAAGGAACTCCATAGAAGCTTCAAGAGTTTTAAATGACATATGTTTACCATCAGGCTTTGCATCGTCTATGCAATGAGGACATCCCATAGAACATTTTTCAGTAATATATATCATCATAAGGCGTTCTCTCCATTGATTTTAATAATCTTGCCTTTTTCTTTTATCTCTTTGCTAAGTTTATTTGTCTCTTGCAAAATAAAAAGAGAAGCACTTTCAGGACTCATGCACATAACATCTGAAATAAGATTACATAAAGCCAAATGAACTGATATGGCTTCACGTACAATTGCAGAGGGGTTGCCTGAAACTTCGACTTCCGTTGCACCTTTAATACTTTTAATCTCAATCATACTTTTTACTCCTTATCCATTATAGCCCTACAGCGAGGGCAAAATTCATAATCACAATACTTCTCAAATAAATATGTATAGATATAACTTTTACAGTTAGAACACTCATATGTATTTGAATATCCTCTGCAATCAGGATTAATCTTAATCCATTGACCATGTATATCATTGTCAGCATATATATCTGAATCAGAACCATCAACCCATTTAACAGTAAAGCATTTACCATTGTTATCTATACGAACAGTTTTGGAAGTACAGCATCCACCATTCCAATATTTACAGTTATCATGATAACAAATAACACAATTCATAAATATACCTCTTAATATAATTTAGGTTTGATATCAAACCTATTATGCATATCAACAACCAAATCTTTTTTCTGCTCCATAAAGGATTCAAGAATATCTTTTAGTTTTTCTGCATCCTCTATGGACATAGGGAATGTATCACGCTCTTTGTTGTCATTATATCCGTCTATCATAAGAACAGTGTTGCCATAAATAGGTTGCCTACCATTAATGATTGTAGCTAAAGCATTGAAGGTACATTTATCTTCAAGGAGAGCTTCTTCGTTACAATACATTAAATATTTTTTACCAAGATACCCACCTATTTCGTACCAACCATCAACAAGCTCATTGATAGTATTGTAATCAATATACTCTTTGACTTCAATAGTATCAGATGTGGTAAGCTGAATAACATATTTACTCATGTTTGTTCTCCTTTCAGTTCTTCAAGTAAATGTACCAAATAGTTAATCATATTTCGCTTTTCATCAAGCTCCATATAATTTTCATTATTAAACATAGCTACTGCTGAAATCCCACAACTACAGAGATATTCAAAGGTATTTATTAAGGTTTCATCATCAATAGATTCACAAAGATTAAAAATAATAATATTATCATTTCTTATTTTAGCCAAATCAAAAATAAAATTATCAAGTAAATCTATAAATTCGGTAACAATATCAATACCATATGATATTTGTGATAGCTCACTAAATTTACTATCAAGGTTAGGACAATCATTATCAATCGCTTGATTTAACCTATCATACTGCCTGTACATAGAATCTCTTTTGTTTAGAAGGACTTTAAGCAAGCTATCTTTATTGATTAGTTTCATTATCAATTCCTAATATACTAATTATCTGTTCTGCGGTCAACCACCCTTCGATGTCATGCTCACCGTCCCATATTTCTAACAAGCCGCTGTTGTCACCAGTATAAGGGTCATAACCACCATAAGTGCCATATCCATTAACAACACTTATTTCTAAACCATTGAATTTAAAAAATGTTCTGTATATTGTAGTATCGCAGTATCGTTTTTCATGTCCTAATTTTACAAGTTTATTAACTGTTTTGTCTGATACAATTGTACTATTATCAAACCATTCTATATCATGTTCGGTTAATAACTCACGGAGTTTTATCATTTCCTGACATATTGCAAGCATTTTCTGTTTGTTCCTTTTCTTTAAGATAACATTGTGGACACATACATTTACCATTAAGCCATGTTAATTCACCATATAATGATTTACCGCCACAGTATTTGCACGTTACAGTTTGATTCATTTCATCTTCAAAAGAAATCATCTGTCTCACCTATTTCTTCATTGATATCTAATTCTCCTGTCTTAGCAAATTTGATAGCCAAAGCCAGAAGTTTAATAACTTTATAAAACATTATTATATTTTGATTATTATTGTAGAGATTAACAGTATCAAAAAGAAAGCGCTTATGTAAGTTTCTTGAAATTGGTTTGTGATTTAAAAAACCCATCATTGCTATATGAACTACTAAATTAAGATACGGACAAATCTTACGTTCATTTTGAGTAGTTGTAATATCATAATCATACTGGTCACAAAACTCGATGCTAACATGGAGAATAATGTTATCAATTCTATCTGGAATATTATTTTCAAGTAACGCTATCAAATAATCTACTATAGATTGATATTCGGTATATACTAATTTATTTTCAAAACGGACTTTCATGAATATTGATTTCCTTATTATTATTCCCAATTTGTGTTACGTACAACTTCAAACATTTCATCAATGGTCATGTCATTGATAGGAATACTTTTTTCTTTTGCAATAATGGAGTTTTTTGAAAAAGTTTTGTTTACTAAATCAATATAGAAAGTAAACATTCCGTCATCACCCATATAGAAGCGTTCCCATTCATCATCTCTCATGATTCTTTTAACGTCAAGTTGTTTAATGGCAAGATTATCAAAGCTTACACAACTAAATTTATCTGTTAAATCAGCCAGATTGTTATGTAACCAAAGAGTATTTTTTAATATAGAATCTATATTATTGTCAGCATACACTTTACCTCTGCCAGTTGGCTTATAACCTAAAATTAATATTTTTAAATTTTGGTCTGAGAGTTTTAATATATCCTGTTCTGTTACTACCCCAACAATAGTATGAATCACAGCATTTGAAATACCTTTTAGATGTTCTATAAAGTAATGTGTAGGCTCTCTTAACGAAACGCCTAATCCCCATATTAGCTTGTTATCCGTTAAAGCTTTGAGCATACTGTAGTGGCGTTCAAAATGCATTTGATTGACCGTTAGATTAGCTATAACGCCTTTTTCTTTAATTCTTTTCAGAAAGGAAACAAGGTGCGGATGAGTTAAATCATTGCCGTTAAGAGCCAACTCTGTACCTACATGAAGTGAATTGATAAACTTATCATTAAGAATATCTCCATGCTTTCCTTCGGGGATACAGCCTTCGTAGCACATAGGGCATCCGCCATCACAACGGTCTGTGATTTTAACATCACAATTTTCGGCAAAGGCTGGAATAAATTTATTATCATCTGTTCTTCTTACCTTAGTTCCGTCAGAAAAAAGAGTGACCGAATAGTTGCCATTTTTATAATAATGTAGAATTGACATATAAATCCCCTATTGATTAATCATGTCCATAATAGCCAAAAGCGTGGACTGTTTCACCATTGTCTGTTGTGTATTCAGTATCATAAGTTTCAAATTCTAAATACTCCCAACTGGTAAATTCTTCATAGGTTAAGAATCTATGGTAACAATCTGAAAAATATTCATTCTTCCTATTACTTTCATACAAGTCCCATGCTTCATCCCACGATTGACAAGCTCTTGCACGTTCAATGTCCTCATTAGGCTCATAAAATTTTTTGCAAACTCTATCAAAATAAGTTTCCCCATTCACCCACTTAGTCCACTCGTCATCAGAACACATTGTAATTGAATGAATAGAACTACTATTAGTTTCAAATAAACCTCTGCGCACTACTTCTTTCATATTTAGTTCCCCTTTATAAAGTAATCAAATTTATCTTCGTTATGGTATGGATTATCAATGTACTCGTCATCGTCAGTACGTGCTTCTTTAAACCCCTGATAAGCAGTTTCATAACGCCAGTACCCATCACTATTATCATTACCAGTATAAACTGCACTGTCGTTATTAAATAAAAATCTCAAAAGCATATCTTCATCATTCATAATAACTTCAAGAAATTCTTCTAATTCATAACTATGGTCAATACCACCATTTTCAATCCATCTGTGTTCATCGTCATAATATTTTGGTTTCGCAAATCCATAAATGATATCATTCTTATCAAGTATAGCCTTTAACTTATCAAGGTATTCATCTGTTTTAGAACTTGTCATTATCGCAGTATAAAGATAATCAGCTCTATTAACTGATTCAAACTCCCAACCAAAATCACCAAATTCAAAAAAGATTTTACTGCCTTGAAAGTTGTTAGCTGGTTCTTTAGCTATACAAATTGTATGAACGCTGGAACTATTAGTCTCAAATGTATTTTTTCTGATTGTTACTTTCATGATTATTACTTATCCTCCTTGCTTTCAAAATGTTCAATGAATTTTATACAACTTCTTGCAATATCAAGTTTTTCTTTGATATAATCTTCATGCAAACTTGGAGCGTACATCAGAGCTTGTAAAGCATCACAGGCTATATAAGCATCATCACGAATCCTTTTAGTGTCAACTTCATTAATCATTTTTAATTGACTCCCTTAATTTAATATCTGGATATGAATAATATTCTTTACTTGCTTTATTAATTTCAATTTCAGGTATTTTGTTTAAGAACCCATATAAAGCCGCTTGACACTGATAATATAATCTTGTTCTTTCAGTCTTAGTTTTTTCTTTAGAAGTAAGAAGTATGTCTCTAATTTTAATGATAGGAGTTTCCCAATCTTCTTTTGCAACACCGCTTATGATTACTTGACAAAATCTTTCAAGCTGTTCTATATCACAGCCATTAAGATGTGCATTGATTATAGCACCAAACAAAGAAGCATTTCTAAGTTTGTATTTTTGTGGTATGCTACACACGGTATAAAGTTTATTGTATACAAATCTACAACAATCAGAATGTTTGGACATTTCATTCAGAATTTTAATTTTAGAATAACCAAATCCGACTGCACGACCTTCTATTGCATATTTCATAGCGGCACAAGTTGTAGTATTATTATAGAAAGGGTCAGAATTATAACCGCCTAATTTAGCGATATCTGCAACAGTTCTTGCAGCACCAATGTCATAACAATTCGCTTGATTATTTGGTAAGTAAACAACAATTGTATTCTTTAATGTTTTATTAGACTGTACACACGCCTTTAATCTATGCTGTCCGTCACGTAGTTGACCGTCATCACCAACAATAATTGGTACACCATTATTTTTCCAATTACCAGCAATCATGTCAGAAGCATAAGTTTTAACTCTATTAGTTCTTAATGAACGATTATTGTCATTAAAAGCTAAAAGTTCTCTTGCCTTTTTGGGTGTAATATCCTGAACAACAATTCTCATGTCACCATCAGAAGTCTTGATGCTCAATTCCTTATTCTTATCCTTAATTGTTGAAGCCATGATTATAGCTCCCTCCTTGAAAATAAAATTGGTGAAGTTAATAAGGAATTACCTTATTTTCTTCATATCGCCCGTAGCAACTACGGGCAAAGGAGGTCTATCACTATGACAAAGAAAGTATAGTGATGATGTAATTCAAAAAGGATTCCTCAGCAAGCTATCAAATAATTCTTTAATAACTTGCTTTGGAAATAAATAGATACTGCCGATAGGTTAAATCGGTAGAACACGTAAGCAGTTTACGGACTTGCTTAGGTCAGATAAGGAGTATAACGCATTTAACCAATGAGAATTATCTCACACTGAAAGGTAAAGGCAAATGCGTTTGGTGGTTGTAGAAAGAATCGAACTTTCATCTTCACTAAAATAATTAATGTATGCATTTGTGACTATAAAATATTAGTGTTGCTTTCCCATAAGCTATACAACCATATAGCAGATTTTAAACCCGAAAAAATATTCAAATCTGCTATAATAAAAATGAAAGGTTTTTTTGTAAGGCAGTCATTATTTTGTTAAAAGAGATTTCATAGAAGAAAAAATTAAGGATAAGTGACTGCCTTACATGGTTAGGGTAATGGGATTTGAACCCATGATGCAGGAGTCAAAGTCCTGTGCCTTACCACTTGGCTATACCCTAATATTTAATATATACTTTGTACTATGGAACTATATAGTATACATTTTGTACCATGCTTAGAGCATAAAGTATAGAGAGGAAATTCCTCTCTATACAATATGTTTTTTTGTCCTTACTGTTTTGATTTTTTCAAAGTATTAAGTTCGTTTTCCATTGATTGTATTTTATTAGTAAGAGATTCAAACATTTTTAAAATTGTATTATTGGATTCAGGTGATTGTTCGTTAATGGCTTTTGTTAATGCAGAGTACATTTCTTGTGTGTCAGTATTAATTTCAATTTCTTTATGGATTTCAATATTGGTATCATTTAAATCATTACTGGTATCAATATCTTCATACTTTTTTTCTTCATAAGCACTAAGCAATTCATTTCTGTATTCAATATAATCCTTTTTTCTAAATGAGATTGTGGCGGCATTGTCAGAACCAATCATATCAATAAACCATTGTGGTGACTTTTTACCCACTTCAAGTTTGGCTTTAGAATTATCTTCATACTGAAAAATTCTTGAATAAACTCCAAGCCAATATAGATTATTGACACTTAATAATTTCTTTAGATATAAATGCTCTTGGTCAAAATTAACTCTCCATAATGGACGAGATAGATAACTTGCATCTATTGTTGTTTTGCTGTGAGTAGAACGAATAAATTTATTACCCAGCAATGGCTTTCTATTACCAAGTTTTACAGTGTTTCGATATGTCATTAGTATTTCTATGTCATCTTTGGTTAGTGGCAAGTCATAACCTTTAACACCATCACTCTGGATATCAAGTAAATCTAAGGCAATTATTTCTTCTTCTGTTAAACCGTAGAAGCTTAATATTCCAGAAGCATAGCACATATAATAAATGCTTTTGCTAAATTGAATCTCATTCTTTTCGGCAAAATCTTTTAGGTAATCAAATAATTCGTTATAATAATACTTTAATTCCTTAGTGGAATAAATCAGAAAGTGCTTCTCTAAAATTGGTATCTCAATCTTGTCAACAATTGAACTGTTGACCTTTTCCCCTTTTGATTGTAACCATTTAAAATAATTTAAAATCTGTTTTCTTTGTTTGTATGCTGTTCTTTCAGTTAATGGAATCCAGTGTTTTACAACTTGATTAATTTCATCAAGTGACATTTGGTGTAAATATTTTGGACAACTTTTGAATTTTTCAAGACTCTGTAAGTTTCTGTATGGATATTCACTTACATACTCGCTTATAAGATATAACACATCCTTTACTCCCTTCATTTAAGATATAAGATATAAGCAGTCTAACAATTCAAATCCATTATAGCACAGATTGTGTACGTTGTCAAGTACAAAAATACATATTATGTTAATATTTCGTAAAAAATTTCTTCACATAATTCATAATATATTTCATCTTTTTCCTCAGAAGCCAGCAATTGCAATATAGAATTACTGACTTTATGTGAATAACCAAACCCTGTAAAATCCTGAACCCAAATCAGTTGTAACTCAGGGCGTTTATTAAATGGATTTTTACCAAACGTCAGACTAACACAAGACCAGTCTACTTCATTATTAAAATCTTCTATCATATCTTCACAGAATGGCAGAATAATTTTATTAATGATTTCTTTATTATTGACTATCACGCAAACATTATCATTGTCTATGACAACCTTATTACAATTATTATTGCCAACCCAAAGACTGTCATGCAATATTGCTAATAAAGTATAAATAAACATATCGCTTACCCCCTAAATATAATTTATAATAATATTATAGAACAATTGTTCGCATTTGTCAAGGGGTAATTGTCAGGGAGGTAGACTGGTTATGTAATACATAGTATTATCTCCTATTTCTTAGTTCTTTTATTATTAATGATTTGTTATAGCCACGATTAGCAAGTCTCATAAAAGCCACTTTAGACTTCGTTCTTAGATAATCTTCCAGTAAACAGTTAATACAATAAGTCTGTCTGCCATCATTAAGTTTGTCACCACAAATTTTGCAATATTTAATAACTGGCTGGTATTTATTTTTGTGATAATCTTTTTTGTAACTAAGGTAATGAGGAGTTTTACGATACTGTTTATTATATGCCTTATGCCTCAATGCATTGCCTTCTGCTCTGCATTTATCAGAACAATATTTAGAACAATGACTATTGGTATCAAATTTCTGTCCGCAGATAGCACAAACTTTAGTATACATAACGTTTTCATTCCCTTCATTACTAAATTATTTTGCAAGATAGTTGACCATTTCTTCTAAGAAATAATCATTAAGTACATTTAATCCTATGTTTATTCTCATAACACTTTGCTTTTTTAAGTCATCGTAATCTTTAGAGTATCTACGTGTCATTGATTCTGAGCTGTGACCGTAGTCATCAGACAAGAATCTGAGTGCCGCTGTATGAGCGTAAGCTTCGTCACCATCAAAGTGGTTAATGAAATCATCAGTGATAACTTTTCCATAAAGCTTACGGATAGAGTGCGTACAGATTTTTCCAACCACATCTTCTGTACTACCCTTACAACGCCAATCATTCTTTAAAGCAAAGCCTAAATTTTCAATAATGATTTTCTTCATGATTACTTCGGACTGGCAACGTGATAATGGCTTAGGTATTTTATTACCATGCTCATCAAGTTTATAAACGTATTTACCCTTGATACGTACTGCACGTTCCTGTCCTTTGTTATTAATGTATGTTTCAAGTTCATAGCCCTTATAATTTGCGTTAGACTTAATTAAATAGTCCATAGGAGCTATGCTTGTATCATTCCATAGTAACATAAGTAAGGCTTCTTTTATAGCCTTATTCACAAAGATGATACGTTGTTTATCAGTCTTTTTTTCCTGTACAACAACGCTCTCTCTGATATTATTATTCTCATCTATAAAATCTGCTCTCCTGAACTTAACTACATCAGAGTATCTAAGTCCAGTGTTAGCCATAGCAACTAACCAAAAAGCAGACCTATAGTCCTTATTAAACAAACAATTATTTAGCATTTTATCAAACAAGTCAAGCGGTAGGACATCCATGCCCTGAGATTCTTTTTGCTTCTTGGTGTACTCATTGTACTTTTCCAAGTCAGCTTCATTCTGTTCCACTATAGGAACTAATTCGTTAAAATTAATATTTAACAAATCGTTTTCCAGCTTCTTGCGCTGGGAAATATCAATAAGACAACACGTATTATCCTTTGGTTTACCAACCATAAAACGACCTCCCTTATTGACATTACGAGGTTTGTGTGTTATAATATCCATATAAGCTAATCTTTAATATATGTAATATTATAACACTAATTTCGTGTAATGTCAATCATTTTTTGATGATATTTGCTCTAAAAGCGTGTAGTGTTTTTTGTTCATTATTACCAAAAGGAGTGTTTGTGTGATATATTTTAATATTAAGAATTTACGGTTTGTTCACAATAATATGACTCAACGTGAATTAATTGATAAAACAAACATAAGACCGTCAACACTAACTGCAATTGAAAATAATAAAACCAAAACAATTAGTATTGAACAAATTGATAAGCTTTGTGAAGTATTTAACTGCCAGCCAGCAGAACTTATGACTTATATTCCTAATGGGGATTTTCCTACACATGACAAGATGCTAATGAAAGCTGTATATAGTCATGAAGTTAATAAATACAATCAGCAAATTGAACAACTCAAAAATAAAATCAATGAATTGCAAAGTCAGAAAAAATTACTTGAACAAGATGACGATTCCAAGCCCTCTGAATTATGAGGGCTTTATCTCATTTGCTTTCTACCAATCACGATAGTAATAACATTGTGATATTATATAGTAGTTCATTTTAATACTCCCTTCTATGTCCTTGACGGACTATTTTTTTTGCTATCCAGTAGATAAAGTGATTTAAAATTCCAGTTTGAGGACAAGCCATAACAGCCCCCATTAAAAGGAAAATTAATGCAACTTCATACGCTTCTGCTTTATAACACAAGTATGTTAGTATTAATAAAGCAATACCCTGTAAGCGTGTTAAAACGCTTTTTTTAACGCCGTAGTATCTACCTTGTATCTTTATTAACATATCTCTCTCCCCGTTCTACGTTTAATCTGAACGTTCTCAGACCAATATTTCTTCTGGAATTTCTGTCATGCTATGATTGCATTTAAAACTGTCTTTACATTCAACTGCACATATTATCCAAAGGTAGCCATTACCTTCCATAAAGAAGTTACTTCCTTTTTCTGGAATATATATCCTGTTATTTCCAGTAGTTTCCATTGCATCTGTTAAGAACTTAGGATTAATCCCGAACCAAACTTTGCGATAAGGATTGTTTATCCTGATTCCAAAGGTAAATGGTAAGCTTTCTTTTCTCTTTAAGTTTGCGCTACGCCATTTCTTTATCTGAGCTACAGTGTAAGGAATTTCTACCATTGTATAGTTGGTAGTGTTTGCCTGTTCTACATAGTGTTTGTAGTTTGGCAGAACAACCTTGTCATTATCATCAAAGACTGGTATTTCCGCACCACAAAACTCTGTCATTTCTACACGTACAAGTCTGTAACCATCCATTGCATAATAGAAACCTGTCTCAGTATCAAAGGCAACTTTTGCAAGGTTGCTTTCATCTGGATTACAAGTTCCCATTATTATTTTTTGATTTTTCTTTGTCATAATAAAGCACCTCCTAATATTATATTTTTTCCTCTTGCTCTAAGAACATCACTACGGTAACAGCCGCAACTATTAGTGAGTCCGCAAACGAGTGATTGACTTGTAACAACCACTCGTCTATCACACTTACACTCACAGAGCCATTGAGCGTGACCGTCAGAAGCGTTCTCTGCTCTTGACAGAACTCTAAGTCTGCCAAACTTCTTTCCAGTCAAATCATTCAGTGGCATTAGTGTTTTCCCCCTTGTTTTCGTTCTCGGTATTAGGAGTTAAACGTCTTACCTTGCCACGCAAAATGTTATTTGGATTAATTTCTCCGTCATGATTTTTATACATATCAATAACTGGATAACCTATCATTGGTTCATTGTAACGTGGTGTACTACGGTCTATTACTTTAAATTTCTTACATTCTCCTTCAAGGTCAAGAATACCTACAGTATCACCTATTTCAATATCAAGAGCATCTACCCATTCACCCATGATATAGTCTTTTCCAAGCTGTTCTTTTTTAGGCTGTGCTTCATCAATACTGATAAGAAATTCCGTAAGGTCGTAGTTGTCCTTATATTCATTACCAATATGGTCAACAATGTCCCAACCGTCAACAATGAATATTCCATTATCAAGTCCATCTGCATATTCCTCAGTGGCTTCTACGTCTGTCTGGATTCCAAGAGAAAGTCCACCACCAAACCAGTTTCCAACTATCTGGCAGAACCTTGCAATTCCGTACCCGTCATTATACTTTCCGCCAAAAGGTCTGTATTCTTTGAGCTTACAATACTCCAAGAACGCTGTCACACTTGAACGTCCACCATTCCAGTGAAGATAAACACCTATGTTACTGTCGATAGGCTTAACAATACAACGATTTCCCATTAAAAATACCATCCTTTCATTAATAAGCAACGTACATTTTCTATATTATATCATAGAATTTTCTACTTGTCAATAGATTTTGTACATTGTCAGTGAATATTTTTTTACCGCACTTAGAATATCCAAGTGCGGTATTTTACATTATTGATATTATTACTTTATTCCTAAACCTTCAGGATAAAGCGTATAAACTTCCTCATCTAAAGGTACAGCGCCACCTAAAATTTTGTCACCATATTCCACCTGATATACTTCTGTTATATAGTGTACATCTGTAATCCGTTCAGGTGTTCTTACCTTTATATCTTGTTTTATGTAGTTTTTACATTCTTCGTATGTGGTAAAACCAACATAATCCAGAAGGTCATTTCCTGCTCTTACTTGTACAGAAAAAGAAACTTCCGTCTTGGGATAAGGTTTTTTTGTAGATACGGAATTTTGTGCATAAATTCCAAGCACTGTTGATGCATCTATGGCATCAACCTTTTTGTCATTGTTTGTGTCAGTAAGAATCTGTTCCGTTTTTGTAAACGTTGGTTTATTTCCAACAGATGTCATTGCATATTCCGTCAATATAATTGAGGCATCGACAGCGTTTATCGCTCCGTTATAATCTATGTCACATTTAAGTAATGTTTTTGTACCAGCCTGTGTTATCATAGGCGTAGCCAATATTCCAGTTAATAATGTTGCTGTTATAATTGATTTGATTTTCATAATACCAACCTCCAATTCAAATATTTATGTAGCGAATCGTGGGACAAATAATCCAAACGTACAAGGAAAAGTTCTCCTATCTGCGTTATTAATTATTCCAAAGAAGTCATGGAAGAAATTTTCGTTATCAGCATTAATCCAATCTTCCAGTCTCAGATTAAATGCCTTGTCAGCAGATTCAATATCCATCATGTTTGACATCCTGCGCTTCTTGATATCAGGATATTCCTTTTCTGCTCGTTCACAGATTTCAGCATATGTGAAGAATCTCTGTTTATTATCCATGCAATCCCTCCTTTATCCTATAATCTTTCTTTGATTTCCTTGTCCTATTTTCTGTTCAATAGTCACCAGACCATTAGAATAATCAGGTAACTTTGAATATTCCTTTTTTATTTCCTTAGCGGATTCTATACTCTCAACTTCTGTCAGTACAGTTTCCTCGTTGCCCTTTGTAAATACTATCTGATACATTAATCATCCTCCTCATCGTCATAACCGCTACATTCGTTTCTGTAAGGACAACACGGACAATATTGGTCAACGTATTTTCCTTCATACCAGCACTTCTCGTACTCGTCCATTATTTAATACACCTCCTTTTATTTTTTCCACTCTGTTATGAAATAGTCTATGTCATTTATCACTCCACGCTTTTTAAGTTCTTTTGCTATTCTTTCGGTATCTGTAAATGCTTTCTTAGTTTCCTTATCATAAATTTTTGCAAGCCAAAGGATTAAATCCTCGTTATTATATTCACTTATTCTTGCCATTTTACATTTCTCCTTTACACTGTGTTACTGTATAGCCCAACCCTATGAGCTTAAATATTGTATTAACAAGTTCATAATGAATGAAGTTAGTTTCACCATCAGGCTCTATCGCTGAGGCTACACACTTGTAACTAACTTCCAGTTCCCAAGACTTATAGTCATGGTCATAAATTTCCACAACATATCTGTCTGTTGACTTTTCGTATCTCACTCTTGCCATTTTCTTTTCCATGCAGAACTCTCCTTTATATATATTATATATTTTTTTAATAGCAATGTCAACTATTTTTTGCAGATTCATATGCTATTTCTTGTGTTTTCATTACATAAGAATGATAAGCCAACTTTGCTTCATTAGCATAAAAAAGTTTATCTATAATTTCCTTTGAAGGTTCTTCCCATTGTAATAACCAATGGTCAAGCACTCCATTCTCAGAAGTTATATGCCATAACCATATATGTCTGTTATTAATAATTGTCAGGTTTTCAAGGTCTAAAGAAGCATTATATTTTTTTGCCATTTATTTATCCTCCTTAAAAATATCTATTGACTTTTCATTATTGCCATGTTATAATATATATGAAAAGAGAACGTTGCGTTTAAGCGGTTCTTCTTTCCAAGAATAGTTAGATTAAAAAGGATAATCGTCACTTTTCTCAGGAGGGGCGATTATTTCTTTTTTTTATCTGCAAGATTGATTATTGCTACTATTAAACTTAATAAAGTTAATAATTCCATAATACTCATATTGCATCACCCCCTTTACAGAGGGAAGAAAAACCGCCTTATCGCTTTATGTAACGTTCTCTAATCATCATTATATCATGCTGAAAAGAGCGAAGTCAAGCAAAATTCCTTTGTTTTGTTATTAAATTTTCCACACTAAGATTAAACCTCTTTAAATAAACAACACAATAATTCCGTCAATCTGACCAACAGAACCTTGTAAACTTGTGTCCTCAATATCAAAGTCCATTATGAAACCATTTTCCATATGATACACTTCAAGTTTAAATGCTATCTTTGTACCTTCCCCACACACAATAATATTTTTAATAGTCTCACCATTAATTTTATAGATATATTTTCCTATTCTTGCAACAACAAACTTTCCAAATGCTACAGCTTCATTGTCAAGGTCAATGTTCCATTCAAGCCCTGTATATTTTCTTATTGCCTCTGCAATATCTGCAACTGTTACAGTATTATTCATATTGTCACCTCCTTAGCTTAATCCTCCACATAATCAACACTATACCATGTACATTCTCCAAAGGAATAATAATTGTCCTCTATAAGCTCACACTCTATCATGTGCTGTTCTTCCTCTTCAAGATAATAATTGCCATTTGCCATGTATGGATATTCCTTTTCAATTTCCGTTCCATCCTCATATGTTGCCTTTGCTAACCATTTTCCCATAATTCAAACCTCCTTTAATCTCGGTGCGTACTTTTCCATAAATATCTTATACTCAGTTTCAGAAACATAGCCAGTCAGCCAGCCGTTTATTTCCTTTATCCATTCATAGATAAAATCTTCCTCATCATCTGGAACTGTGCCTTTTTTCCACATATCATTTGCACACTCTCTGAACGTTTCCATATTGTCCTTGATAAACTTATACCAGTTCACTACACAAGAACACTCCCCTGTCTTTTCCACGAACTCTACGTGTTTAAGAATGAAGTCATAGAACTTATCATACCATTCCATATTTTCCATTGAGGATTCATACGGTTCACAGGCTGTAACTTCAATGTCGAATACAGTATCATAAGTATCAAAGTCAGCCTTGACCAGCTTTAAAAAATCATATAATGTCATTGCCATTATTCATAACCTCCTTTAAAATTTCCATGCACTCAGTTATCTTATCTCCTGTGACTATAAGATAATCTTTCTTCTGATTAATGTTAAGAAACTCATAAGTTTCCAGTGTGTTACAACGATTAAGAACTTCCTTAACGGCTCTTGTAACACTACTAACTTCTGACCAATTAGGATTCTCTGTGTCTCTCATATAGTCAGCAAGCTTTAACCTTATAGTGTTGATTTCATTTTTTATATTTCCAATTTCTTCTACCATTGATGTTTCTTTGGCTTTTATTTTTTCCTTTTCAGCTTTGTATTTCTTAGCTCTGCTCTGTAAGTCATATCTTATAAGGTCAACTCTGTAGCCAGATTTATCAATTATATCTGTAGAATTTGTCTGTGCCTGAATACTTCCATCCTTAGCAAATATTGGCACTGGTTTGAAGCCAGCCTTAACGTTTTTATTTCCACGCTGATAACAATTAACATTATAGATTCTTTTTTCCTGACCACCATAATAATTAACTTCATGTAAGACTACACGCTCATTATAGTCAATGTCCTTAGCTTCTCTTAAAGGGAGCTTATATCTTTTTTCCTGAGCAATTATGAAGTATTTAGGATTATCCTTGCGTACTTCGTTTATTCTCTTTTTAGAAACATATGTATTAAGATTGTAAGAATATCTAATACCACATTTCCGTAAGCTGTCACTTTCCCAATTGTCATTAACAAGCTTCACAACATTAAGCTCACTGTCCCATGTGTAGTGTGGTTCTATCAGTAAGAAGATGCTATAGCGATATGAAGTTCCCTGAAAGTCATCTGTAGAAGTTGTTTTGTTAAGATATTTTTCCACTTCTTTTCTGATTGTATTGTTTGTGAAATTTCCCTCTGTGTGAATACAAATAAATGGCTTAGTAAAATCTAAGCCAACACCACGCATACCCTGTAAAGCCTTTGGATTCTCAGCGAGAAGTTCCTTGACCGCATTATTAGTACCGTAAACTTTTCCTAACATTCAGATTCCTCCTTAAAACAATTCATTAATCAAGTAATCAGCATACTCGTCATCAATAGCTACTGGTGTTTCCAAAGTTCCCATGCTATAATCATAGCTGTAATACTCAGCATCGTCCTCTATTATTGTATTTAATAAATGTGCCGCTAAGAGTAAAGAATCTTTATTAATGCAACTCTTTACCATGTCCAATATATCTTCCTTTGTGTGTATTGTATCATAGTTATCATACAGCCATGCACATTTTTCTTTCAGTGTCTTAAATTCCATAACTCTACCTCCTTAACAAATTCCCTCGCTTCTGAACTCAGTTAGAAGTCCATAACGTTTTCCAAGCTTTTCAAAATAATGTGTCCACTTTGCAAGCTCACTCCAATAATATGAGTGATTTGCAAAATCATTCTGCCAGTCGATAGCCTTCTGTCTTGCCTTTTCCTTTGCAATCTGATAGTTGTTTTTCATATGATTGACCTCCTTGAATTTTTAAAATTTCCGTTAAGCATATGTATCCGCCTATATGCTCTCACCATTATAGGCAGTTAGCTATGCTTAATATATTATTTTCCCTCCTATAATAAATCTTCATGTCTCACCGCATATGTCTGTCTGCGGTCATCATTTATTAACTCAAATGTAAACCAATATCCCACCGCATCAATATGTTCTATTGATACCTTTGTAACCAAATTAGGAAAAGCAGAATTTACATATTTCCAAAACGCTTCAAAAGCATCTGAAATTTTAGCTTTCCATTCTTCCATTTGTCTATGGTTCTTTTCTTCAACTAACCTTGCGTTCTGTCTCTCTAAGTGTGCAATCTGTTCATACAAATCTGACTTACTCGGCACTTTCATTTTCCCCATAGTTCAAACTACTCCCTTCGGTATTAAACTTTCCAGATATTCAATTATTGTCTGCTCACCTATACCCCATACTGCATTGCTAAAATCAAATCCAGTATCAGGCGCACATTCTTCAGGATTATCACAGTATTTCCAAACATAATCGTATGCTTTATCAATGGTATCACAATCACATTTGGATTCAATTTCCCACAAAAGGTCAATGATTTTCCTATTATTATCATTCATACATATGCCTCCCTAAATGAAATTCAACTTAATATCCTTACGTATAGGACAGTCAGGTTCTCCGTCAAAGCAATTTGAAGAATACAAGCGGTCAAGTTCTTCGCATAATTCCCTCGGCTTTAAGTCTGTAAACTTCCATATACTGCCATTGTCTGCCTCATATGTGTGTCTGCCCCAATTGTCTTTTCCAAGATAACGCATTGTTATTGTTCTTTCTTCCATACTGATACCTCCTTAGCAATAGCCAGCCTTAATTGCCTTGCATAAACTTTCCGATGCCTGTGTGTAAGCTTTCTGAATAATAACATTCAGTTCCTTAATAATTCCGTCATAGTCTCTTGACTCAATTCTTTCCTCGTACCAACCTTTAATTCCAATGACCTTGATACGTGCTGTAAGGCAATCAACTTTTTCTCCAACAAAGTTGATACCAATTTCCCTGTCAAGGGTAATGGCTTCATTGATTTTAAAATATCCACCGTTTTCAACTGCTTTCATTAATTCCTTTTTCATAGATTTTCCTCCTCATCCATCTCACTCATGCCTTGTACAATTAATCTGTCTCCCCTGACCAATACATAGATAAGATAGTGCGTATTTTTTCAGCCATTTCATTATTGTCTGATACAGTAAACATAGGTATCATAATTTCGTCAACAAGTCCATGTGTGGCGTTTACAATGCGGATATATATGTTTTCCGTCACCATATCCTCATCATTTAGTTCAAACTTGAATACATTATTTCCATATCTCTGCTTTACAAATATCGTATTTGCAATACGGGTTATTGTAAGGTTGTCCCTGTTAATTGTCTGTAAGATTTCCATAATATCAGTCATAATTAATCCTCCTCGTCCATGTTGCACTCTATTGAATAAGTTTCCGTAAAGGCATCATCTTCACTCATTCCCTGTGCAATAAACTTTTCCATATACTCATTTACTTCTTTGTCTGTAAGGTGCTGAAAAACTTCATTTCTCATAATTTAATTTTCCTCCTTTTAAATCACACTTTTATGCTGTTGCAATAGATAGTAATAGTTGACGGACAACTACCGTCACTTTTCCAAAACTGAGCCTTGTCAACTATATCAAATGATTCTATCCAACGTATAAATGCAGGACAATTTCTATCACTCCACCATTGTAATGTAATTCGATTTTCTGGTTTATAAACTTCAATAGGATAAACATTTGTTGACGCGCCTGATAACCAAGTATAAGGATAAAGATTCTTTTTGCATAAAGGATGCGATTTAATCTTATCAATTAATTCCCTTATATTCATAACTTTCCCCTCCTGTTAAAATACACTTTTCATTTTCCAATGTGGTGACGGTAATTTGTATAGCCCCACCGTCAAGGGCTGTCAGGTTTATCCCATGACATAGCTGTTAAGCTCATCATTTCTTGTGAGAACGTTTGTAGCTCTCATAGTTCCATTAGTTGAAGCTTCATTATATTCCGTAGAAATTGTAGCTCCATCAGTTCCATTATAGAACTCTGCTATCTTTTCCCCGAAAGTTCCGCAGTCAGGACTATCAGCTTCTACCATATAGTTGTGTGCTACGTACAGAATGGTGATAAGATTTGCCTTTGAAGTCATGCGCTTGATAATTTTCTTATCGTCAGTGGATTCTCCAATAGCATCATACACAAAGTCAAGTGTGTCTCTAATGCTATTATTGATGGATTCTCCAAAGTCGAAAGTCTCATAAGCTTCACGTACATTTTTGTTAGAAAGTTCCGTCTGCTCATTTAACAGAAGCGCAAACTTGATAACAATATCCTCATTTGCATAGCCTCTCAGTGCTGTGTCTGTCAGATATTCCGTCAGTAAGTTGTGATTAGCAAGCTCCTGAATTTCAGGTAAGCACTTAGCCTTGATACGTGCATTTTCCGTTCCAGTCAGCACCTTACCATTATTCAGTCTGCTCATCATTTCCGCCACTTCCTCGTCTGTAATGTCACTAAAGTAGTATACAGTCAATCCGTAGCTCTTAATAATGTCCTGCATATCCTCGTCAAGTTCTTCAAATGTCAGTCCATTTATGTCGATTTCCACTTCATTTCCGTCCTCATCCTTGCTTATGAACGGGGCAAGTCCAGTCAGAGTAAATTCATTTTCCATGAACATCTTGAATGTGGTTGAACGCTGTTTTCCGTCAATGCAGTCATACACACTTACTTCCTTGTTACGTACTACCACTTTTTCGTCAGTGCGGATAGTGAAGATTGGTGGGATAGGATAATCCCTGAGAACGCTGTCAATAAGCAATGACATACGCTTCTTGTCCCACACAAAACCACGCTGAATAGCGTTGTCAAATGTGATAGTTCCATTATTCATTCCCTTAACTACCTGATTAATATTCCATGAAAGAGCCGCTTTTGTCATAATATTTTCCTCCTTTTAATTACAGGCTGATTGTCCAGCCTATGCCAGTTTCCTTTGTTGTGAATCCGTATGATTTGAAGAAGTTCATAACTCCCTCTACTATAGTGCTTACTGATTTTCCAGTATTCACTATTTCATTGTAATGATTTGCTATAGCATATGCCTCATAGGGCTTCAATCTATAGCGGTTTAAGTTTCCATTGTCATAGATATCTTCCAATGCTGTCTTTACTTTAAGGCAGTTTTCACGCTGTTTAGCTGTCATATATTTTCCTCCTCATCTTTAAATTCAATTTCCGTCAGAACGTAATCCCAAGAAGTTCCACAATGGTCAACTCCCCACACATACAGGTCAAGCTTCTCACTGTAGATAACATATTCATTTGTCCAATACTTTAGAATATCCGCACCCTCTGCGCTGATAATAAAGTAATCGTAATAGTCTTTAAAATAATATTCCTGCAAGGCTTCAATATTATCTTCAATATCTTCCTTGCGTTTTTCTTCATCTGCACTCAATTCTTCCAAGTCATTAAGCTCATCCAACTCAGCGGAAAGTTCCGCAATTAAGGACTGTGCTTCATCATATGAGTATTCATTTCCATAGCTGTCCTTGTAACATATACGCAGACCATTTTCCACTTCCCATTCATCAAAGTCAGGGTAAATATCCATAAGATTTCCAACCCTAATACAGTCAAATGACTTTGCCAATGTTGCATAGTCTACTCTATGATTTTTCTGACCGTAGTCAGATATCTCATTGCCAGCGAATTTTCTGCCATATAAGATTCTTTTCATATCGTCACCTCCTTAATCACATTTTCCACTTTTGAATTTTTCCCATGCTACAATTGCCGCTTTATAATCATAGCCAAAGTAAAGCGCATCTTCCTTACGCTTTCCACCACGCTTATAAAAGATATAATATCCGCCACTCAGCATATCTTCACAGAAAATATATTCCTTATCTTCTGTAGGATTAACAGAACATTCCATTAAAATTTCAAACATACAAATTTCCTCCTTAGCAATATCCGTAATATCTCTGCTCATGTTTCTCAGGACAGCCAGTCATACGAATTTCAAACGTATCACCTATATACTTTCCAGTAGACCATATGACATTGTATCTTCCAATGTATGATGGTTCACCATAGTATTCAGATATTTCCTTGATAGCCTTTTTCAGTTCACGCCTTGCGTGTTTTTCCTTGTATCTTTTTACAGATATTCCGCTGACTTCTGTCACAGGGACATAATATCCGCCCTCCGCAGGTTCATACTCAGCTCCACCCTGATACTCAGTAATGTAAAAATATTTTTCATTTGCCATAATTTTCCTCCTATCATTGTACAATATAACTAACTTATTAATCAATATTCGTTATCAACAAAGTGGATAGTAAATAACTATCCAAAGTTCCATAATATGTAAATCACTCTCCCTTCAATTTTCTGTAAAGTTTATCCGCCCACTCAGTCCACTTGTCAAGCTGTGGCTTATCCTGTTCATATCGTTTAGTCCATTCTTCCATGTTGACATATTCAAAGATGTCCATAATACCGAAGTATTTTCCCATAAGAAACTGATAGTTTCCATAGACCAAAGTATCATTCAGTCCCTTTTTATTTCCCACACATTCATGCAGTTCATAGATTATCTTATCCAGTTTGTCTCTAAGCAGTCCAATATTATACATACATTTTCCTCCTTAAATTTCATACAGAGCTAAGTTCCAAGCATTGCCAAGCTCATAATATAGCCCATAACTTTCCAACAGCTTATCAAACTTTTCCAGTAATGACGGGAATAAATCATAGTTGAATACGTCATAAATATCTCCGTCAAATGACATTGATATTGTTTCCCTATTATAATATTCCAAGTAGTCAGCTACGTCAGAGTCATCAACTGTCTCAGTTTCATGCTCATAATGGTATCTTTTCCCATTGCAGAAGATACTACAGAATAGTGATAATTCATAGGATTTGAAAAGCTCTACAATTTCCAGTCTCAGCTTATCCATTTTCTGATTCATTACTTTTCCTCCTTCTTCACTCCGTATCTGTTTGCAGTCTTTTCAAAGACTACATTTTTTTCCACGGTCATCTTAATGTTTGTATACATATCCTGTTTGTCTTTAAAGCATTTGAGTTTTCCGCCCATATCATCTACCATATCCCATAAGCGCATAAGAATAGCCTCGTCATGGTCTACTTTCAAATACTTTTTTCCGTCATACTGCGTGATATTCATAGCTGTTATGCGGTTTATGTTATTCACACAAATCATAATGTGTGTGAATATTGTACTGTAAATTTCTTTTTTTAACATATGTTTTCCTCCTTTATACGGCAAATTGCCAATATCTGAATACTGGATGTTCTCCACAAGTGATTGACCAGTATACAATATTTTCCTCTATGTGGCTGTCATAATATTCCCTTGCGATATCCTGATATTTAACAAGCATTTCCCTAAACTTCATTCTTGTATTAAATATAGGCGTTTCCTGATTGTACCATATGTTACGTTTCCAAAATGTGAATAAGTATTCACGTTCCATACTGTCAACAAATTCTGCATTTGTGCTAAATACTTTTCCCTTACTGTCTATGATATAATAATCTTCCGTATCGTCAAATATATTTTCTAATACCCATCTTAAATCCTTTTTAGTTAGCTTGCTTGCGGATTCTCCATAATGCCTGTAGCCAAAGTTATTTCCTATTTTTTTCCATAGCATTGATGGATAAGTTCCTTGAATTTGTCCAATAGGAAATACATCATTTCCAGTCATAAGCCAATTATAAATCATATTAACTTTTTCATTAACGTTCATAGTTTTTCCTCCTTTACCCGTATAGCCGATAGCACAGCTTTTTCCTTAACCTATGAATTTGATTTGCTCTGTACTTTCCAGTATTTCAGAGCCGTATTCTTCTCTGATTCTTTCCATTGACCAACGGGATGCCCTTACTCCTGCCGATATTCCGTCAGCAAGATAATACCTTTTCTGTTTGGTAGAATACTTAAATCCCATTTGCTGAATTTTCCGCAGATAAAGTCCCACGTTTCCTGACAGCCATATCCAACCACCTATAATTTCCACTTGAATATACGGCATTTTCAGAAGTGCCTCTATAATCTTACGGAATTTCTCAGGGACTTCCTTTTCTGCCTTTGCTTTTTCCGTTTTACTTCCATACTTTGCAAAGTATTTAATCATGTCATCATACTCTGCATTGATTTTCTGCATAGTTTCCACATTTCCGCCAAAGTCAGGGTGATTCTTCCTTGCAAGTTCCTTGTAAAGCTTTTTCAATTCATTCAAGGACTTACAGTCTTTAAAGTATTTTCCCATGAGTAGACCTCCTTTATGGATTTATTTTTGATAGCTTAAATATTAAGGGACAAGTTTTCCGCACTTGTCCCCTATTATCTAAGCTCCAATTATCTTGTTTTACAGCCGTAAACTTCCCTTGCAAAGTGTGGGATATGTGTATACTTTGAATTTTCTGCAAGCTTTTCATGTACTTCTCTTTCGTTTAAGTCATTCCATTTTCCACGATTATAGCCATAATTCCAATTGTCATATGCATTAATTCCCTGTTCTGTCAGTATGCGAATTTCCCATGAATTAGTTCCGTCATGATGAGTTGAATTAATATAGAAGTGTCCTCCCTCGTCATATATCTCTATGTAGTCGCAATGCTCCCAACATTTCCATAGCTCATCATATCCAATAATTGCACCTCCTGCTAAATTTCCACGCCAAGTTCCAGCATAGCCTGTTACAAGTAAGGTTTTCCCGTCAAAGAAATTCCGCATTTCTGCCCTTGCGTCATCCCATTCAATTGCATCATTGAAGTCTATTTCTTCCCATACTCTGTTGTCAGGGATATCGTCAATAGTTTCCCATCCTTCTTCTGTAGCATATTCTTCAAACAGATATTCACGGGTATATTTTTCCCTGTCACTGTCATAATAATTTGAATAGATATAATTTTTACGCATAACTTTTCCTCCTTAAAACATATCGCCGTAAAGCTCTAAATCTTCCAGTTCACAGATAAGACCGTCAAAGTCCTCGGATTCACCTAAGACTTCCGCAAGTATTCCAACAGTTCCACGGTCAACTCCGTATTCAAATGCCATCTCGTCAAGATATTCCTTGCGGTTTGCATACCCATTTTCCTGATACTTGTTATTCATACATTTTCCTCCTTGCAAAGTTCACATAATTCATTGTAAGCAGTACGCTCATCTTCCCTTTTCAATTCCATAATTATTTCCTTTTCAGTCACTATAATTTCCAGTCTGTAAAGCTTAATATAACAGTTAGGTTCATAATTACAGCCTCCCTTAGTAAGCCTTGATTTGATAAAATCATTTCCGTCAACTCCCATTGAACGTATACCAATGTAGAAAATTCCTGACTTGTTATTTTCCACATATTCACGTATTGCAACTAAGTCATAAAACAAGTCGCTTGCATAGTATTCACAACCCATTCCTGCCGCTTGAATAAGTTCCGAAAAGATATCGGAATAGTTTATATTGTTTACAATTTTCCCCTCATATGGAGAATAGTACACCTGACCTTCCGCCTTGATACTTTTGTCATAGCCTTTTAACATAGCATTTTCCTCCTTAAATCACTGTTATAGTTTCCGTATATGGATTTAATTCAACTGTCACACACTCGGAAAATCCCGAAAATTCAAGGTATATTTCCGCTGTTGCAATGTCATCAACTGTCAGTTCATACTGTCTGCATAGCTGTCCATTTATCCTGTCTATTTCCCAGTATATAGCCTCGTCAGTGTAGTTTTCCATGACAATAGCCTCAACAGTTTCCCTGTCCATGGTAATTTCATTACCATACTTGCAATTGTCCTGATAACGTTTTGCCACACCAACGGCATCTGCCATTGACAAAATTCCGTCACCATTGAAGTCAAGGTATTCCCTATATTCTTCCCTAATTACGCAGTCAATTATAGTTTCCGATATCTCAGGACTTACCCATGAGTAGTAATTATCCGCTGGCATTGGACTACTTGTCAATGCTATGGCTACAAAAATTCCTGACAGTTTCATGATATTTTCCTCCTTCTCATTTCATAGTGCAGAACACTTTTCCGAAAAAGCGTTCATAATTATTCCATGCATTTTTATAACGCTCATCATACTTTGCGGTCATTTCCGCATAGAGTGAGTCATATCCGTCTTGTAAAAAATCCATAGTGGCAATATATACCCCACGATTGATATTGAATTGCTCCATTATGACCGCAGGATTTTTCCTACAATTGGCTATTTCCGTAACTGCTTCTTCCATACCATTGACAGCAATTTCCAGTGCAGTAAGGCACTTGTTTTTATCCAATTTATTTAACATGATATTCCCTCCCTATGCCATTACTGCATAGTAATGACCTTCAACTTGATTTTCCGCATTAAGATTATCAATTATCCTTGCAATTTCTGACCTTGTGCAATACTTAGAAAACTGAGTATTGATGTCATCTTCCTCACTGTCATAAAATTTTACGTCCCAAGTCTCAGGCTTTTCTTCAATTTCCTTTTTTCCTTCAAGTATCATTTCCGCCTTTTTGTGGGCATCAACAAGCTCATCCCATGACGATTCTTTGTCCAGTACAGTTTCCAGTGACGGAATAAGATTAGACAGTTTTTTCCAGTAGGTTGCAATGTTTGGATGCCGATTCTTAGCCATTAAAGTTATGACATCAATTTCCGCCTGAACTATACATATAGTCTTATCCGTATAGTAATTTTCACACTTGAAACTATTTAAGGAATTAGCAGTTTCCTTGCAATAGTTGACATAGTTTTCCACACCTTTGGTAAGCATAAAAGGGTTGCAAATATCCCTAACATTTTCGATAACAACTAACATACAATTACCTCCTTGCAAATAGCTGTTCATCCGTCAGCACTAACTTTTCCAGTGTATTCAAGTCCTCATATACGTTCCAACCTAATGCATAATCATAGCATAGATAACGGAGCTTTTTCCGCAGATATGCCTTGTAAGAAATAAAGCGCACAGTGATATTTCCTGTGCGCTCAGAATAGTAATTTCTTGACATAATCATTCCTCCCCTACAATTTCAAAAACTACACATATGCAGTCCCTTGATATTACTAAGTCACCGATTTTCCTTTTGGTAAAATTCCTGACAGTTTCAATCCAGCCATAGTCCACGGACTTGATTCTGTAGGTATATATGGGAATATCCTTGACATATTCGATATTTCCGTCAAGTTTATCCCCTATTTTTTCCAGTGCATTTTCCGCACTTGTGGCAAGTATAACTTGCTGTTTTCCGCCTGTTGTTTTGTACTGATAAAGTTTCATAAAAATTCCTCCCTTTACTGTTCAAAGTAGAATACAACGTCCAATGGCTCAGTGAAGCCCTGATTTTCCAGTTCTTCACAAAGTCTCTGATAATTTTCCTCATCGTTTTCCTTTAGCTCGTAAATAGTGCGCAGTAAGCGCCCGTAAAATCCCTGTGAATAGGACAATTCCCTAATTACCGCAAGGATATTTTCCATTGTATAAGTTTTATTTTTTTCCATAAGTCAGTCCTCCTCTATTCCGTATTCGTTTTTTAACATTTCTATCTCATCAAGTTTTGCCTCTATCTGATACCACAGGCAGTCATTTCCAGCATCAGAATATTCCTCATACCTCGGACTATTTTCTATTCTGAAAATTTCCGCTTGCAATTCTGATATTCTTGCAATAGCATCTTCACGGGTAAGCTCTTTTCCCCATAGTTTCATACATTTCCCTCCCTTAGAATACAAAGTCAGTATAGACTTCCCTGTTTCCATCAATATAACGGGTATAGCTTATGTCAGAAAATTTTCCGCACTCATATTTTCGCTCAGTGCGGTCATATTCTCCACGGGTATAGACCTGACTTTCCCGTGGCTCTGCTATTGGTTTGAGGGTAAAATATTCCCCTATTTTTAGGTCTTTAAGTTTCATAAAAATTCCTCCCCATAGTCGTAATCGTTGCAAAAGTCCGTATCGTCATATTCACAGGGAGCTGTGTCATCAGGACAACGACTTGTCCAATGACAGCAAGCTCTTTCCTCGTCAGCTTCTTTCCAGTAATATCCGCAGTTTTCGCAAGTGAATTTTCCCATAATTAGACCTCCCTGTTCTTGTTTATCATGTTATCAGGTATAACTTCATAGCGTAAGCAGTTGTTTAAAATTCCCCAAATGAAGTCCTCGAAAGTTCCGCCTGATTGAATGAACTCATCCATGTCAGAATGATTCCAGATATCCTGACCAATTTCCAGAATATCGGCATCTGTAGCCTCTTTGTTGTCATAATGGTCACATTTGTCCAACATTGCAGAGTAGTCCTTATTATTTCCGCAAGTGTAATAATTGTTTTCAATGCAATGTTTGTAGACTTTTTCCGCATTAATAGTTCTGATAAATAACATAAGATTTTCCTCCTTTACTCGATAGCTCCACGCCTTAAAAGGTCATAGAAACAGTAGTGGTTTACTTCTTCTTCTGTCATAAGGGCAAATTTTCCCATTATGTCATAATATTCCTGCTCATATGCGGCAATTTCCTGCCGCTGATTTGTGATAGACTTTCCAAAGACGTCATATCCGCAGTCAAGGTCAGCTTGCATATTCCTATGCATAGTTGTGAGTATGGACTCTTTGTCCATTTTCCACAGACTAAACCAGTCAATAGTTTTTGTATAACGCATAATTAGACCTCCTTTAAGGCATAAAATAGGCTTTTTCCAGTGTGGTTAGGGACTTATTTTTGTGCAGAAAATATCCCTGAGAAAAACTGCGGATGCCCTAATTACAGGGCATCCCACCACTTTTTTCCACCTCCATTAATGCCGTAAGTATCGCAGAATGAGTTGATGTGCCTCATTGTTGTGGCAGAATATCCATCCCACAACTTGACAAAATTTCCGTCAGAGTCAATTTTGGCAACACGGGTTGAATAGCTGATTAGGGTTTTTTCCCCATTTTCAGCTATTATGACTTTGGCTTTTCCGTAGAATGACTTGTGGCTGTCAGTGGGGGCAAGGTTGATGACTTTTCCATTTACTAACATGATTATACCTCCTTCAGGCATAAGAAAAGACCGCCACTATTGCAACGGTCAAGTTTATACGTATGGTCAGTAGTTTTCCCATTTTTAGGCTGGGAAAGCTTGAATAAATTCCACCTGTAGAACTATGGTTTAGACTTTGTACTATGGCAAAGTCAAATGAATGAAAAATCCGATTTTACGACTTCAAAAGCCACGGACTCCTGATTAAATGCCTGTTTCAAGGCAAGGGCAAGGCGTTTCATGGGTTCAAGGTCAATATTGCTTACTTCAATTCGCAGAGTTGTCTCCTGTACAATTGTCCCGTCATCATGGGTATAAATGCCTTTTGACTCTGTTATAGTGCCAAAACCTATGATGTCAACTAACAGATTTGATGCGACTTTATAGGCATCAAGCGTGGAAATTTCCTGAGTTTTTGTGCGCTGGTCATTAAGACCAACAAAAATGATTATCTTGTTATTCATGTTTAGACCTCCTCATTTGTATCTTTTTCAGTGATATAAAATTCACAGCACTCCTGCATAAAAAAGCTTGCAAATGCTGCAAAAGTCCAGTGTTTAGCCATCTCAGGTGAATGATTATAGATATCACGGGCGATTGCAATAATTCCGTCATCAGTTTTTGCCTTTTTAGCAAGATTTACCATTTTGTTAAAATCAGTATCAAAATTAACAGTGTAAAGAGAAGTGTCAAGAGAAATTGCAAAATTATCGCAAAATGTGCTGATTTTGTCAATGTTTACAGATTTACGAATAGTCATAACTTTGACCTCCTAAAAAATTAGTTTGGAGCTACTTTTTAGGTATTTCCCTAAATTGTAGCATAAATATACCGCCTTGCTATTGCAATAACGGTAAATAAAAAACGCTTTTCAACTTGTAAAATTGTAGTAAAAACGGCTATTTGTCTATGTGAATCCATAGTCCCCGTGTACGTTTGAATCTGTACTAATCAAAGCAAATCAAATTACACCTTCTCAGCCCCTTATTTTAACGACTTTCACTTGTGTCAACGTCTGTACCTCGGTGATTGACTTTTTAGCTGATATGTGATATAATTAGTTTGGGCTTTTTTTGATATCGCAGAAATGTCAAAACTGCGAATTATAGCATTATATCAGCTAATTTTCGGACTTGTTAGGACTCTTGTTAATCAGCTTTTACAGGCTCTGCGTATTTACCGCAAACCGTGATTTGCATATTTTTCAATGCAAACCGTGAGCAACCCTAATAACTGTATAAAATTACAGTTAAGTTATTCCGCTAAAAATAGCAGTTTAACCGCTTCAAGTGCTCTATATTTGACATCTTTTTTTTCACGGTATGATGTTACTTTATTCACCGTTTTAGGGGTAGTTTGCTTGACTTTTGCACTCAGTTAAAACAACATTGTATATTTTACGTGGACTACTCCACGGATTCAGATTGATGCCCTGTTAAGGCTCTGCAATTCGTGACCGTGATTGACTAAATCACGGGATGACCGTTTCAAGGTGGATGGGTTCAGGAAGTCAACCCCTGACCGCTGATTGATGTGGGCTTTTTTGCCTCAGCCCTTTGGCGCTTCGAGTCATATCACCTGCGAAACTGCAACCGCCCTGATAACTTTTCGGGAAGTCATCCCCTTGCAAGCGAATGAAACTTGCAAGGGCAACCATCCACGGACTTTTCAAACAAATGAGTTTTTGAAGTCCGCCAAAGTCTTTTAAACGTTTCCGCTTTTCCTGCCGTGGTTGGTCAGCAGTGAATCAAATTTTACGGGCATTTGTCAGCGCCTTTGCTTTTCAACTTACAACCCTGTTGCAAGTGCTGACCATGTTTTAAAAGCCGTTTTGGTTGGTTCTCTTACGTGCTTTTGCCTTTGGTTTGATTCCACTCTTTGAGCTTCCGCCCTTTGAGCTTGATTCCAGTCTATCATGTCTTGCGAAAGACGTCAATAGGCACTTGTAAATCATAGCTAACATCATTCTCAGAGATTTGCCGATTTTTTGCGGTATTTGAGTTGTTAGCATATACTTACAAAAATATCAAAAAAATTGCGTTTTGTATATTTTTTGATAGAATTACAGCATTGTATAATTAGCCTTGATTTTAGGCTATTTATAGCCATTTGCGTTTCAAAAAATCAAAAAGTCAATTTCTTAAAAAACTGGCTTCAAATGGCTAATTATAGACATCTGTGTTGATAATCTCATTTTGATTTATCGTTTATCGTTAAATTCTTAATGACAAACATTAAATTGATACAGAAACGGACTTCAAAAGGCTATAAATCGGCATTTTACCCTTGGATTTTAAAAAATATCGAATATCAACAAAAACAGGCTGTATCGGGCTATTTATAGCTGTTTTCAGCCTCCTGCTTGGATGAGGAGAAAATTATACTATGAGTACAGAAAAAGACACAAAAAGAAAAAATCAATACAATAAGGATAATTATACATCATGTAAAATTATGCTAAGAAAAAAAGAAGCTGATATTTTGGCTGAATATAGCCAAAATTTAGGACTTTCAAAAAATGCTTTACTTCAAAAATGTTTAGTATATTGTTATGAAGAAATGATTGATGTTAGTAAAATAGAGCTGTCAATTGCCGAAAAATAGGCAAATATAACTTTTTGTATTATATCGCTATTTTGGTATTTTGTTATATTTTGTTTAACTAATTTAACGATATTTTGCGTTTTAACTTGCTAAAGTTTGGCTATTTATAGCCATTTATAAGGGTTCAGGTTGATGCTGGTATACAAATTTTATAAATGATTTGACCATATACAGCATAACGCTACAAATGGCTATTTATAGCCCTTTTGTTGCTATTTTATGGCTATACCGATTTTATGCTTTTTGGGCTTCTTCACGGCTTAAAATAGACATCCGCAAGCTCCTGCCCCTTTATTATATATATAATACATTATAATGCAAAAAAATAAAGCCCTTTTTGCAGTCAAACAGGCATACAGCATTAAAGCTCAAAAGGCTATAATTCGGCAGTTATTAGCTATTTTTGACGATTATCGACTTTGTGTGTTTTCGGCGGTCAAACGGCTTCGAATAGGCAATTGTAAGCTCCTGCCCGTACTCCGTCCCGTACTCCGTCACCTGACCTGATACAGAAATATGCCACATCAGGCGGTATATAGCATTTTGGCAAGCCTTTTTGACTTATATTGAATTTGGCTGTTTTGGCGGCTTCATGGGCTTCAAATAGCCTTAAATAAGCTCCTGCTTGATATGTTTTTGATTAATTCAGATTATTATATTTGTTTACTACATTACAAAAACAGATGTTCGCTAAAAATGGGAAGTAACCTGACAGCGTTTTAAATGCCCTTTTTAGCCATTCTAATTTTGGCAAGGGGTTTATATTACCCCATACCCTGCAAGCGCTTAAAATGCATTTTTGACCTGTAAGCGATTTATAGACTTTTTACGTTGTTTTCGCCTATTTTATGGACTTTGTACGCTCCTGCTCGGATATGTCAATCGGCAGTAAAGAAATACTACTTCTCATTATGCAATATATACAAAAAAGCAGTAAATCAGCACAAAATAGATATCATAGTACAAAAATGTTATATTCCTTTTTGCGAATCAACATATTGCCCGTACAGCCCTATAAATAGAGCTAAACGGGTTATTTTTATGCAATATTGAAAAGTGCTCTTTTCAAGGCGTTCACGGCTATATACAGCCTTTTGTGACTTCCTGCCCGTAACAAAGTGGTGGCTTTTGATAATTCATAGTTAGTCAGTAGGAATACAGGGTAATAGATAGACAGCATATTATTAGTTTATGGCTATTTATCGGACTTTGTGAGCTTTTTTTCGGTATAGTTGATTTGTGCTGTTTTGGTGCGGTTTAGTGCATAATATAGCGGTTCGTGACCTCCTGCTTGTTTGCGTTCTTGCTATTCATAGTATATTGATATGTATTATAGAGTATAGACAGCATAAAGGCAGTATAGGGCTATGTTTAGGCATTTAAAGGGTATTTTATTGCAGTATTGATTTATGGCTTTTTAAGGGGATTTAAGGCTATAACAAGGCGGATGGGCACTCCTGCTTGTATAA
>JAEEGL016676131.1_pt1 | contig 111126 bp, 120 predicted proteins | sample 9134231 | NCBI WGS metagenome assembly JAEEGL01 (sample SAMN16246548, study PRJNA631951) | gut metagenome | biome: gut microbiome; feature: rumen; material: fiber-attached | host: Bos | place: Iran: Karaj | collected 2018-10
ATACCCCGCACAGATCAGGAAAGAGATTCGTGATGTCTGCAAATACAAAGGTCCTTGATTCGCGTCACGCCGGATCATCCTGAACGTATTTCCGTCAAACGTCGGATCTTTACCAAACCAGTTATGGAAGACCAGATACAGATTTGCTATGATCCAGAGCAGGCACGCGCATCCCATTTCAAACCCCGGACGCCCGGCCAAAGTACTCTTAAAATACTTGATAAAAGCAGGAACCATGACGGCTGCAATCAACAGATTCATGATACAGCCGCCCGCTAAAAACATGAGCGGCCGTTCAACAAAATCCTTTTCATCTTCAAACTTCTTCGGGTACATAACGCACTGGCTCTTGAAGAACTCGCCGGTAAAAACCCCTTCGGTTCCAAGTGCTGTTTTCACGTACTTTCCATATTTACAAAACCCTAAACAGCAAAAATACACCAGTCTGTGTCCTGTCAGCCATCCTACTATCAAATGTCCGGTTTCATGCAAAAGTATAGGGAGCACAACCACTATTACCACATTTGCAAGCAGGAACAAGGCAAAAGGCACGGTTCCCATTGTTATCATATAGCTCTAAATCCCCCAATACTGGATATACTTGATACTCCCGTCCGTGTTAAAGAAAATCTCCCTCGAATACTTATCGTGCTTCGGGATCGTATATGTCCCGAGCTTAAGAGGCGTATAACCGTATGCCTTGATCTCGAGGGTATCTATATATACGTCGTACTCGAGCGAATCCCCCATGAGCGTCGCCAGAAGCTCTGCATATGTTACCTCGGCGGCAGCAGGCTCGTCATCGGACTGGTAGACGATATCATTCCTCGACTGCCTTTCTTCAAGAGCCTCGTTCGCCTTCTTTAGCCTTGATACGTTGGTCAGGAGGAATACCACGGCAAGGCAGAATATGATCGCACCTATAGCCATGAATATCGTATCTTCAAGCGCTTTCATCTTCCACCTCCTGTTCTCTGTCCATCTACATCAAAACTCTCCACGAATCTCTTTTATCTGCTTCTTAAGGTTTCTCAGCGATTCCACATGCCCTTCCGGTTCAAGCGCCTCAGCAGGTTCATCATCATCAATGAGCGGCATACCATTATGAGACATCAGATAAAAATAGTCGATAGCATTGAATGCATGAAGCGCCATGTCAATGCCTTCTATCAGCTCATTGCAAGGTTCTTTTCCGAACTCGAAGAACTCGTATAACTTGTCAAGGAAGTTATCCAAAGTCTTATAATCCTCGTAGGGGAACTCCCCCTCATATACTCTGAGCTCTACCGCTGAATGCGGCTTCATGGGCGATGCGGTTACTATTAAGTTTCCCATGTCTCCGACCTTCAGGCCTGGGATAACCTTGGCAATCAGCTGTAGCTCCGTAGAACACTTAACGATGTCTCTCAACGGAAATGCCACCCCGCTAAATGGGAATCTGACATAATCCGCATTTTTTTGCTTACCCATTTTCCCTCCTATTTTCCTATTGTTATCCCCGAAACAAAGGTATTCCTTGGTATCGCTGTCTTAACAAAGAAATCGCTTACTATGTGCGCTATAGTTTTATTCCGCGGGGCTACCCTGATGGTGAATGAATCACCCTTCTCCAGCTCGATATATCCGTATGCCTGGAGGGACGCAAGGATCTGCGAGGTATATATCATATCGGTGTAATATTCCCCGCCTGTCTTTCCCTCTATGCCTTCCGCTCCCGCGCAGTACGGGCATCCGGGATCCGTTCCGTCCTCATTCAGCTCATAGAAATGCCCATTAGGGCAAACGACTATGTTCGTGGGAAGCTCTGCCCTTGGCAGGACTGTTACCACTACATCAGCTGTTACGTCTTTGTATCTTACGGTCACCGTCTGGGGCGCATCCGTAAAGTATTCATTATATCCATCAACCTCATATCCACCCGCAAGGAGTACCTTCTCACCCGACTGATACTCGGCCCAAACAGTAAGGTTTATATCCTCTCCGTAGGAATAGACCTCGGGGACAGCCGTTACTTCAAGACCGACCAGAGTAGACGCGCAGTTCGGGCAGGAATCATCCACCCTCGAATCGAACGCCGTCCCGCAGATGGGGCAGACTTTAAGGAAAGGATCTATAACAGTTACGGCAAGAGCCTTAACGAGATTATCATGGAAGATGTGGATCATCTGCTCGCCCTGCTGCCACGGATCATAATCAGAATACCAGGCGTAATCAGCCAGCTCCGTCTCGCCGTTCCTGTAAACAGCGAACACGTGCAGGTCGAGCGGTTCTCCCTCGTTATATTCCGTCTTTACGGGTACTATCCGCAGATCCATTACCCTGTCATTGCAGTAAGGGCATCCGGGATCCGTTCCGTCAAGCGCGCAAGCGTACTCATTTAAGCACACCGGACACGTGAGCATCTTTGTGAGCCGCACCTCGACGGCAAGCGTCTGCTCGTTATCGGGAATGCTTACTGACTTATTTACTCCCCTGTCGGCATAGGTCACACTCTCATCGCCCTTTACTGTTGCCGTAATGGTCTGCAAGCCCGCAAGCGCATAATCAAAGTCAGATTCATATGCCACTTCCGATTCCGTCCCGTCCGCGTATTGAGCGATGATCTTCAGCTCGTCTATCGCGTGAGGGTCATCTGCGGTCGCGTACACGGCAGCAGGCATCGACCTGAGGGATAGTATCTTATGGTGACAGTACGGGCATCCGGGATCCGTTCCGTCTTCCGCTCCGTCATAAGTGATACCGCACAAGGGGCAGGTATGGCTCTCTTTTAATACTGTGACATTTACGGGGAACGTCCTTGATGTCTTCGTGTTATTGTAAGCCGTATCGTAATATGCGTTATATACAAGAGCTACGGTCTTTGTTCCCGCGCTCGCGTCATCATATGCCATGACTTTGGCTCTTACGGTTGCCGTCGTTCCGTTAAGGAATGTCAGCCGCAAGGTATTATCAAGCTGTCCGCCCTCGGAAATGGGTGCTCCGTGTCCCGATTCAACAGTCTGGTTCTTGTTCCAGTCGGCAGAAACAACCACGTGATCGCAGATCGGCGCAGCATCGTTCTTATCTATACCGCAGCTCCACTCCCGTCCATTGAAGGTGCATCCGCAAGCCTGATGGTTATGCCCGATATAGCAGTCCTGCGTGTGAATGTGTGCCGCCACACCCCTGATGCTCCTGTCCGCACCCACAAGGTCGCATTCAACCTCTTCGGGACGTACCGCCCTGTCAAGATCCGATACCGAAGGGCCTAAAAGGTATTCAAGTATCTTTTCGCTTGGCAGCAGGGCTACATCGCTTAGATCTTCCGTGTATCTTCCGATCTCCAGCTCTATATCATAAGACGTTCCCGTGTTATAGAGCGCCTGAGTGAGCTCTTCGTAGTCTCTTAAGGTAAAGCGCTTGGTATTTCCTACTCTGTCGGTACACTCGTCAAGCGCCGCCTGGATGACGTTCTCATAAGTCGAGCGCTCGGATAAGGCAAACTGGCGCAGGGGCATGATGATAAGGCATGCCACTATCAGCACGCCAAGGATCAGCCTTCCTATATCCGCCTTATTCCGCCTCATAACTCTTCTCCCAAAAAATCAGCAATCGCCCCGACGCGGGTTTTTACATCCGTGCCGAGGCTATCATTAAAACACCCGTTATTGATTACTGTTGTGTGAAGATGATCTCTGTCACGACATTGTTCGAGTTCTTCTTTACCTTGCCCTCGAACACGCCCTTGGGATTGATATACTTATTATCCGTTGCCGAAGGGGCTATATACTTACTCGCACTCGAATAAGAGGTTCCTGTCGAATCGGCTTTGGTCTTTACGGTAACAGTAACGCCTGCAGCCGCTGTATACTTATCAAGGCAGTCAAGTACATCATCACCGCTCACGGTATTTCCGTCATAATTGGCAACTGCCGCATCCGAGTATCCCGCAAAGAGCTGTGCCGCCTGCTCAACTGTATCGTTTCCGCTTCTCTTTAATACGCCTGTGGCCCTTAAAACCCAGAAGATGATAAGCATCGCAACCACTACGCCACCGATAATAAGAAGAATCTGTCCGATGTCTGCTTTGTTTCTTTTCATTTTTGCTTCCTCCGCTAAATAATGTTTTCTTTTTATTTAAAGCCGATAGTCTCCCGTATCGGCTATAAACCGACCGCCCAATAAGGGCTTTTACTTGATCACGAACGTGACCGAAACGATGATCCCGTTCTTGTTCTTTGATACACTGCATGTGTATCTGCTCGTTGCTTTAACATAATGGTTCGCGTCCGACGCGTCCCTGAGCTTTGCCGTGTGTTCGCTCGTATTATAAGTATTTGTTGCCGAACCATTATTTATTATAATGCTGAATGGTGCCGTATCGCTCCCGGAATAACCGTCCATGTGCTTCTTATAGAAGTTGACCACATCGGCTCCGCTCACCGTCTCCCCGTCAAGGGACGTGATCTCCGACATCGCCACTTCATCGGCATATGTAGCCATATTCTCGGTAACGGCGCTCGCCCCGTTCTTCATGAGCCTGTACTGCCTTATCATGAAGAACGCTATCAGCATCGCGATCACTGTGGCCGCCACGATCAGGATTATGGCACCAAGATCAATCTTGTTACGTTTCAAAACTTAACCTCCCCTTGCATTGTTCATAGTAGTGGAGAAGGACTGGAACATCTCCAGCGCCGACATGATGAACGGGACTAACAGATACCCGAACAGGATAAAGACTCCGGGGATGAGCGCCATCGTCATCGCGAAGCTCGCTTCCTTCTTGTCCTTCCTTATCCTCTCGTTCTTTCTCGTCTCGCCGTGGTGCTTGATATCCATCGCGGTTGACTCAAAGGCTATCTGCACGCCCACTTCATCAATTCTCGAAAGGTTTCTCACGATCTTCCTGAAGCTCTCGTTCTTCTCGGTCTGGTACATCTTTTTGAGAGCCGCTTTCCTGTTTATATTGAAATAATTAAGGCAGGTCCTAATCGGCTCTTTGAAGACAACGGCGAAGTTCTCCATGGTCTCGAGTATCATCCTCGCATCGACACCCGGCGCATTACGCAGCATGTTCGCAAGGCTCGCGAACGTGTCTACCTCGTCCTCCATCCTGTCGTTTATTATCCTCTCTCTCATCTTCAGGATGATCGCGGGATAAGCATATCCGATAAGCGCGAACACTATCATGATGAAGATATCAAGGAAGTCGAACACCTCGAGGTCATATCTGCTCAGGCGGTTGACAACGAGCTCCGCGGCATCCTCAGCCACGTCCTGCGTCCTAATTCCGCTCTCCTCATAAAGCTGTGCGGCAAGAACTTCCGCGTCCGGCCTCTCACCGGACTTTACAAGTTTCTGTACATAGGCGGGAACGTGTTCAATGATAGCTTCTGACTGCTTGCTGTCGGCATTCTGTGAAGCCTCCTGCAAGGAAAGCGTATCAGTAAGGAGATATTCCCTGTTCTCCTTATGCCCCGCAATCATTACAAAGAACGAGATCACCGCCATGAGCACCGCAAGCCCGACCTGCTTCACATAGAAACTGCGGTATGCGTTCCTATCGCCGCTCCTTCGCATTATCTCCTTTACCCTGTCAGTCCTTTTCAGATCCGGATCATGGAACGTATCAACGAACCTTTTCACGAAAGGATTCCGGCAAATCTTCGACATCAGCCTGTTCTCGGGGATATATTCCTCCCCTGCCTGGAGCGTGATGACCACCCTGAACACGATGAACGTCAGCAGGAGCACCATTATCTTCATTATCATACCGATGCGCCCGACATAGAACTTCGTCATGGAAGCCATAACGCCTATGCCCCAGTTCTGGATATAGGGCTGCGAGATACAGGGGATGATAGCGATCCAGCCGAAGGTCGAGAAATTGAACATCTTGTTCTTTGCAGCTTCACTGCTGTCCTGGAGCTTTTCCCTTATGGTATCTATCGCCTGAAGGAAGATCGAGCCGTTCTCGTCCGTGACGTTCCCGTTCTCCGCCGCGATCGATGCCATCAGAAGGAAGTTCTTCAGGTGCTTCTCCCTGTTCTTTGACATGTATATATTCAGTTTTTTGCTTATCTTCTGCGACTTAAGTATATCCATGAACTCTTCGGCATGACGCATCATCACACGGTCATCCGTAAGCGTTCCGCTTGCCATATCAAGAGCCTTTACCACATTCGGATTTGCCCCGTAAAAGTGGGCTACCGAATCAAGGAGTCTGTCAAACCCGTCATAGAACTTTATCCTCTCGAGGTGTACAACGATACCGGTTATCATTACCGATGCTCCGTACCCGACGAGCACCGCCGCAAGGAGCGTGAACAGTCCGGGCCTCAGCGCCCACACGAAGACGAGCGATATGACCATGCTTCCGACAGAGCTAAGAACGATCGTTGCCAAAGGCTTTGAGAAGCGCCTTGATGATTCAACCTCGTCCGACGGATAAAGCGGCATCAGCTTTTCTTCAAGGTTCTTTATCCACGGCTCGATAAAAGGTATCCTATTTAGCGCCCTGTAGAAATCATACAGTCCGGCGGCGTTTGCCGCCTTCTTCTCTTTGAAGATGTTTTCATCTATGATCTCCTGCGCGCTCTTGGCCTTACGTTTTCTCAGATACACCGCAAAGCCGATGAACCATGCGAGCGCCAGCACTGTGGCAATTGTCAGGAAGATAAACGAGGTGTCGTCCCCTTCCATCGCGGGGGCGGCATTCATTTCCAAAAAGCCTAACATACCCTCTCCTTATCCGACTTCCGCCGCATAGTAATCTGCATTCATGGTTGCAGCTGCTTCAGCTGCCTGAGCCTTCATGGCATTATCGAGCATTGTAACGATAGCATCGCACATATCCTTGCCGGCCTTTATCGCAAGGCGTTCTCTAGACGCAGCGCTTAAGTTGCCGACAACCTTGTATGACATCGTTTCCTTATCAAAAGCGATGATGTGGTTGATCTCATAATACTTCCTGTTCGTCGTGCGCCTGTAGAACTCGATCTGTGCCTCAGCAGGATCCGTAGGATAATCGCCGTATACGTAGGGAACAACCTCGTTGATGTACTCAACGTAGTAATTACCTTCCGCGTCATGCACCTGATGAATGTCGAAGTTGAACGACCTTATTATCTGCTTGATGGCAACCTCTGCGGGCACGCCCTCTGCTATCTCCGCCTGCTGGAGATAATCTATCGCATCCTCTGTGGAGTTCGGGTGCATCGTTGAGAATCCGGAGTTGGATCCTGTCTGCGTTGACTGTACGAACGCGGATCCAAGTCTCGGCTCATTTATCTCGCCGACGATGAGCACATCCGTGTTCATTCGCTTGGTATCGGTGATACAATCGTAAAGAGTCTTCGAATCGGTCTCTACAAGGGAGACGACGTTCTTTTCCGGATACAGGTCATTGTATATAAGCTCCGCATCCGTCTCGATCGTCCTTATCTCAAATCTCGGATCAAGGAATCCGGCTATCGTTTTTAATAATGAAGTCTTACCGCCGCCGACGTTACCGGTGATGAGGACATTGAACTGTCCGCGTACTACCGCTTCTATCAGGCGGATGGGATACTCGTTATTCTTATGCGTGATGAGATAATGAATGTCGCGGGCCTCTGCCGATGCAGGGTGTCTTACCCAGAACGACCATGCTGCTTCATCGGGGCACACACTGATGACACGCGATTCGCCCACATCCTTTAACTTTGCCTGTACTCTCGGGTTAACCCTCGAGAGCGCCGCTTTCGATGTATTGGTGCAGATGTTCTGAACTACCCTGATAAGGTTCTCTTCGGTGCGGAAGCTCAAAAAACTCATTCGCATCAGCTTACCGCCGAGCTTGACGTAGAGGACATCGTAGTTGTTGGGTGCCTTCTTTATCGTCTCGCCCCTTTCCCTTGCCTGCTTTTCCTTAAAGAAATTGTAATGATCATGGAGCTTGCCGCCCGTACCGCCTTCGACATCGTTCACGGCGTCATCGTAGATGAAGATATCAGCCACGTCATGTCCGTACATTGTCTCATAGATCCTTTGAATGACAACCTCGAACTTATCATCAAGGGCACCTACCCTTGAGTTCTCCTCGTAGGCCCTGTCGATATCGTCAGCCGTTACCTCATAATAGGGATATCCGTTCTCATCATACTTCGGATCAGTGAAATGGAACTCCTCATCCATGTGCGCGAGTGTATGCGTCTCGAACTCGCGCTGGAAGATGGCGTAGAGATATTCGAACTTATCTCTTGCCGTCATTGAATCGGGATCGTTAAAGGGAATGATGTAATTGATGGTCTCGCTCGATACACCCTCATTCAGTTCAAGGATCTCACGTATCTTACCCTTTATGCTGTTCCTATCGGCGGGGTCTCCCATCGTGCAGTCCCTTATCCAGGTCTTTAAATCTTCCGCCTCTTTCTCGCGCTTACGTATCTCGGAGATCGGAAGCTCCATTTCTGCATAATCCGCGTTTATCTCGTCATTGATATGCTCAAAGACCGCATCCGCAAGGACATCGATCGAGAAGTGTTCCTTATCCGTCTCATCATCAGGGTTTATGACCGTCCGGTTCATCAGATGAAGGACGGCACCCAGACCCATAAGGATCAACGCAAAAAGTGTGATTAAAGCCCAGTTCATTTATCTTACCTCTATATCTGTCTGATTTGCTTCTATATGTAATTATGAGCAGCGACAGGATGATTTGCAAAAAATCAGAGTATTTTTTTGGTGAAATCGTCGACGAATCTCCACCAGTCATCGGGACGTGCGTCCTTCGGATCATACAGGGATATGGTCTTCCTGAGATAACTCAGCACATCGCAGTCCGATATCGCGTCCGAATATCCGGTGTTATAGGGGATGCCGCCCACAGCCCCGCGGAGGATCTTGTAGCTCTTCTGAACGTTATACAGGTTCAGCTTGCTCATGTCGTCATACTCCGAGAAGCAGAAATACATACCCTTCTTCTGCGAGAGCTCTATAAGCGTCTTATTGGAAAGTGCCTTTTCGATAAGCGCCTTGTTCTGCCTTAAGCACACAACGATGTTATCAGCTATATCAAGAGCATCAAGCGAGAGCGAGTCATTCTCACCGGCATTGGTATCGATAAGCACATTGTACTTTTCCATTATATTGCCGACCTTATAAAGGGTATGTTTGATGGTCCCGCGCGTGGTCTCCGAGCTGTGCAGCTCGTACTCGTTCGTCGCGGTTCCCGGCAGGAACATTATCTCATCCGTGATATCATACGAAACGTTCTTTACGATATCAGCGTTTATCCCGCCCGAAGAGGCATAGCGCGTCAGGGTATCAATCCCCTTTCCTGCACGCACCAGCTTTTCATCCACGTTCCTGCCCTTTTTAAGGAGCGGGCCTTCGAGGTTGTTAAGCGCAAAATGCGTTTCGGTGATTATCACCGGCTTATCATGGCCTTCTGCCATGCACGAAGCTATAGCGAGCAGGCAGGCTGTTGCGCCTGATCCGTGAAGGGGCGACCAGATTGCTGTTATGGACATATCCTTTCTTTACCTCACTTTTCTGTGGCTCTTACAGCCTTCTCGTATTCTCTCGATGTTGTCTCGGGCTTAACGGAACGTACCATTCCGTTTACGAGCCCCTGCATGTCCTTTGAAAGATCGCGTATCCTTATCTCATGCAGGAACTCGAGCGCGAGCCTGGCCTTGATGTCCTTCTTGTTGAACTCGACGAAGTGTACGTCCCCGAGCTTGTTCTTCTTTGCGAACGCCTTGTGCTCTTTCTTCGTAAGCCCCGTGCAGTCCCTTACGATGCAGCATACCGTGTCTGCCTCGGGATACTCATTGTCGTACATCTTATGATACCCCTCGCTGGTCTCCGCGAAGGCATATACCGCAAGATCGATCTTGCCCGTAGGCACCTCAGTGCCGTAGAGCGTTAAGACATAATCATAATCATCGGTATCTATCCCGCCTACCTGGGTATAAAAGACCTTTTTGAAGCGGACGATATCCGTTCCCCTCTCATACCCCTCCGGGAGCCCAACGCAGTGTTCGGCTTTCCTTACCGATACCGAATCATCGATAAGAACGTTCCCGCCGAGAGCCCCGAGTATGTTTCCGAGGTAGAACGCGATGTCCGCGCACCCGTCACCAAGTAATGCAATGTACTTGCTCATAAATCAATACCTTCTCCTTAAATGAAGAATTTTTCCAGCCTTCTCAAAGGATGCCCGTTCCCGCAAGATAAAGGATCCCTATCGCCGCAGCGAGCAGGATATCGATTATCAATGCCACTATCGAGAAAGCATGGCTGCCTTTTGTCCTGTAATCAATGAGAATAAGGACAAGAGAGATCGGAACGAACACTATAGCTACATACAGCCCCGGCATACCGCTAAAGAAGGTAACGACCGAAAGCGCCGCCAGAACAAATGCCGCTATGGACACTCCCGAGGGCTTTACCTGTATCGTTTGGGGAATGCCCTGCTGCCCCGATATAGGATATCCGCAGTGCGGACACGCAGCCGCCTTATCTGAAACATCTCCCCCGCACTCGGGGCATTTCGTCAGCGCCATGATAGCTCCTTTCCGTCCGCGCTTTAGTTGCCGTCGGGATTATATCCGCTCAAGATATCGTCGCCTCCGTTGTTCTGGTTACCGCCCTGGTTATTATTCTGTCCGTTCCCCTGCTTGTTTCCGTTCGAGCCAGGGTTAACGTAGTTCTGCCAGTCGGAGTATCCTTCATAATCATCGAAACCGAGTGTGTTCATGGTCTCGGGCGACATGTACTTAAAGAGTCTTTCCTCGTACTCTGCCCTTACCTGTGCCGTTAAGAACTCGCTCGCTGCCGTCACGATGTTGGGGTCAGCTTCTATCTCGTTGATAGTGGCCGCGCTCGGTATGTACGCGCTCTTTGAAGGATCCTGCAGTGTCGGTTCTACATACTTGACCGCATAGATGCGGGAATTTCTCGAGGGAACATACTGGTCAGTCTTCTTTACCGAGTATTCATTCAGGGAGTATACAAACGCATCGACTACGGCGCTGCTCATGAGGAGCATCTCTTCCTCGTCACACCAGAGCACCACGCTCGTGTCATCGCCCTCACCAAGTTTCTCTACACACTTTTTCGAGAGGATGATGTAATCGGTTCCGTCCGGGTACACGATCCTCACATCGACAAAGTCGCCCTCGGCTATCTGTCCGCCGCAGTAGATAAAACTGTACTCAACCGCTCTGTCGGTCGCATCGAACTCGCGATTAAGGATCATGTCCTTTGTTATCTGGCTGCCCTCTGCGATATCTACCTTTACGCGCTTTCCAAGGTCGTCCTCTTCCGCGAAGAGATCAGCGCTCATGCTCGAGTATGCGCTCTCCAGGACAACATTGGCATCGGATAAAACCTCGCCGGCCTTGATCGGAACCGAAGCCACATACACGAACCGCTTGTTGTCATCGAGCTTTGCCTTTGCCTCGTTAAGCTCCGCTTCCCACTTCTTTGTCTCCCTGTCTTCAAGGAAACGGTAGCCCACATACAGGCCGCCCGCAAGAAGTGCAACGATCAGCACACCGAGGATCACTCCTATCAGCTTTTTCTTACCGCCTTCGCTTGAGAAGCCGGATCCACCGGCTTTCATTACGTTTGCCATTTTCTTTGTTTCCCTTTCATATCTTTCTTTTACAGAATTAGTTTCTGCATATATCTTACTATCTCTTCATCCATCTTGAGCGGAATCTTAACCAACGGCACGGGACGTATCTCCCTCTTTCCGCTCCTGACACGGAGGTTATAGTTCCTGATGAGCTCCGCATCAGCGCCGGGGGCCAAGAGCACCATCTGTCCGGCTTCGTCAAGGTCACCCATGTACTGGTAGATGATGTTGTCGAGCCTGTCGAGCTTCCAGGGCGCTGCGTCGAACACGAGGAACTTCTTGCCACAGAGCGCGAGCGCTTCCCTTCTCTTGCCCGATTCCTTTATGACACCGAAATCAACTACAACGAAATCGTACTTTGAGCGGTACCTGTCCGCGAACTCGGAATAGCTTATGCCGTGGTACATGTCTATGCCGGCGAGCTTAACAGGAAGGTTCTTTCCGCGTCCCAGCTCCCTTGCAAGGGATGCCATCTGCTCGCTCGTATTAAGTTCCACAAGCGCTACCTTGTAATGGACCCTGAGCGAATCGGCTATCATGAACGCGGTATGTGTCGTTCCTACTCCGTGCTCTGTTCCGATGACTGCTATATCCTCTGTTCCCTGCCTTACGATGACCTTCTTCGTTCTTCCGAAAAGGCTCTTTCTCTTCTTCTCCGAGATGTTCAGGTGTGATAAGAGTTCCTTTTCTTCAGAGGAGCTTATCGCGAGCGGAGCAATCTTTCCGTTCGTATAGAGCTTGCGGACGTTAAGTATCTGCGGGCCTTCGATATGGGACTTTGAATTGCCCCTCTCCTGCACCCTTATGATGTAGGGATCGATATCCGTAGCGGATAACGCGTTCAGCTCATCCCTTATGGTCTCGAGGTACGTATCTTCCTGATCCGCCTCATAGACGAGGATAAGGTCTGATAAGAAGTTCAGATATCCTTTCTTCTTTGCCTCGGAGATCCCGCTGCCAAGATCGATGACCACATTGTTCGGTGTCCCGTATATCATCGAGGCTACCAGCTGAGAATCATAATCGATCTTCTCATTCTGAGGATTGGCTACGAAGAACTGGATATTCTCATATGAGTTATCTATGCCGGACAGATCCGTCTCGCCATCCGCTATCATGTGCGGTACTGACTTATACTTCGGGCCTATCTTCTTTCCGAGCTCGTACTTGGTAAAGATAGAGCCTACCCCGTCCTTGGGTATTTCTATAAGTGTCACGGCGTCATGTTCCGAGATGGTCTTTGCAAGGCTTACCGCCGCTGATGTGGCACCTGCTGCCCGGTAGAGACCTATGACACCGATCACGCGGCTCCTTACCAGTCTCTTCTCTACTATTACCTCTGATTTAGCCTCAACGAGCTTCAACTTCCTCTCGTCCGCCTTGCGCTGCTTTTCTTCCTCGGCGCGGAGTCTTTCGAGTTCACGCTGGTGCTTTCTCTCAGCTTCTTTCTGTGCTATCTCACGGGCGCGTTCCTCGGCTTTAGCTTTCTCTGCCTCTGCCTTTGCCCTTTCAGCCTCAGCCTTTGCCTGTTCCGCTTTAGCCTTCTCTGCCTCGGCGCGTTTCTTCTCGGCCTCTGCCTTCGCAAGCTCCGCCGCCTTCTGCGCGTCCGCGATCTTCTTAGCTTCTGCCGCCTCGGCCTCCGCCTTTATCTTTGCCTCTGCCTTTAAGCGCTCTTCCTCGGCTTTCTGTTCTTCCTTCTTACGCTCTTCCTCGGCGCGCTTTTCGGCTCTTTGTCTTTCCTCTTCTTCTCTTTGCGCGGCTCGCTGCTTTTCCTCTTCCGCGCGCTTTGCATCAGCTGCTGCCTTTTCGGCAGCCTTCTTCTCGTCCTCTTCTTTCTTTAAGAGGGCATCCCGCTCACGTTCCGCGGCGCGTCTGGCTTCAAGCTCCGCCTTCTCCTGCGCGCGCTGTTCGGCACGCTCGGCATCCGCTTCCTTTTTATCCTTGCGCTTATCACCCAGCGCCTTTATGACACTGACTATTGAGGACTCGGGTTTCTTCTCAACAGCCTCGACAACCCTTACCTGGGGCTTGGCTGTCATGAAATATCCGGCATACTTGGGGATCTTCTTTACTTCGCGCTGGAGCTCCTCATCAAGCGAGAGGAGTGTCGCTTTCAGCTCTTTTTTCGTTGCCACCCTTGCCACGCGGTCGATACGTTCTTCAAGGGTTGCTTCAGGCATATCGGAGGCTCCGTTCGTGATCAGGTCTGCGAATCTCTCAACCGCGTCCTCGTCCTCTTTTTTCTGTGCAAGCGATGTCTCGGGAATGATCCTGTCGGTAAGTCCGTAATACAGTCTTGCATGTGCCCTGCTCCTGCGGTTCAGGATGAGTTCCATCATGTTGTTGGTGGAGCCTTCCTTTGCGTACAGGCAGCCCCTTACGTCACCGTTGAACAGTTCCCCAAGGAAGCCGCTGCCTTTTAGGTCATCCGGCACGATAATGACGAGCGAGCCTTTCTCGTTCTTTTCCCTGAGAGCTATGAGCTCTGTTGAAGTATAGGGATGTACAGAAAAATTATACTGCGTAATTACACCGTCATATTTCACGGCGTCGGTCATCGCCTCAAGGTCATTTATGGACGTAGCAGTATCGATCTCTATCGGGATGTTTTCCTTTTGGCCGTAAAGCTCTATAGCCTTCTTTACACCCATAGAAGCACTACTTACGAGAGCGAGCAGCACCTTCATTTCTATTACCTCCAAGCCGGTTGGTTTCAAATCTTAAAAAAATATAAAATCATAGCAAATATATATTACCACGCTAATGCGGAAAAGATAACACCCAAATTGGCATTTTTTCAGTATTTTCGGGCTTTTGGGGCCCGAAAAACCATATGCATTCGTGTAGTATCGATATGTTTATGCCTTAATAGCAGAGCTGGTTGAGAAAAGAACAAGTAGATCAGTTAATTTCATTTAAGCATCTAATTCTCTGATTACAAACTCTTCATCAGGTTTATTATCGAGCGAAATACGAGATAGTAAATCCATTTATAATGAAGCCCCGTAGCCATTCCGAGCGCCACACCATACTCGTATGCTTCAAAAGCCTCAGCCGTCGTTCCGGAACTTCCGAGCAGCGCCGGTATGTATTGCTTCCTGACCAAAGGGGTTACACTCTCGGCATCCTCTAGCTTGCCATTTGTAACCACTATTGCATCTGCTGCCTCACTCCCTTTATAGCTGAAGTTATAAGGATTTATCAGCTCATTCCGTCTCTGTCCGCAAAAGTCCTGGATCACAGCGATATTATCCTCGAGCAGGGACATGAGATATTTTTCTCCTAGCTCCTGTCTGCCCTGCTCTTTCTTTATAAAGAGATCATAGTATCGGGCTATATTGCTTAAGAATTCATACTCGATATAGGGCCTGCGGTATTTATTCTCAAACTCTTTCCATCGACGGGCGAAATCTTTCTTCTCGTCCAGCCTTAATTCTTTGAAACGCCCCTTGACCAACGATGCATGATTCCATTCTCCGACATGCTCATCAAGAAACGGACACAGGAAAAGTATCTCCTCCCTGAAGAGGGCCTCACCGGCCGCTATCTCTTCCCTGCTAAACTCGCTCATAATCATCCCTCCGCGGTACTTTCTGTTACAGAGCCCATAAACTCATCAAATAAGGTCTCCGCCGCCTGTTCTCTTCGGTTATCAACATGCCTGTCTTCAAAAACGAAGAATCCGCCGCCTTTTCCCGCAAACCGGATCGCGGAACGTATGATCCTTGACGGATACTCCGCATACTCCTCAAACATCGGGACAGCCACGACCGAAGCCTTTGCCTTAAGCGCCATGATCTCATCGCGCCCGTATCTCATGGTCTTTATCATCGAGAGGCGGTCGGGCAGCTGCCTGAGTATCGCTATACCCTCTTCTTCGGACCCCGTACATGCGACGATAAACGATGTATCCGACAAGTAGTAAAGTTCTGCCTGTTCCATTACAAGTTCTCTTACACTTGCCGCCCACTCTTTTACGAGCTGCAAGGTAAGCACATAACCGCTCGCATCGAGCACAGCATCGGCATCATTTACGGATACGATACCAAGTACCGGATAATGCTCATCCCTTGCAATAGCCCCGAGCAGGAATGTCTTATCGGGCAGGTCAAGGACATTTGCCCTTGCCGCGAAGTTTTCCAGCTGTTCTTCAGGTCTTAAGATCTGGCATACCCTCTCGATCGTGTCCATGACCTTGCCAACGTTATGATATGGATTGAAAGGCCCGGCGGGGAGCATCCCCTTCCTTCTCTTCTCGATAAGGACGACCGTATTATCCCGCTCGTTCTCTCCGGGGATCTTTATCCCGAAGATGACTCCTTTTTCACCGTCATCAAGTCTTTTACGCTCACTCATGAGGAACCCATGTGCCTGCTCCTCGAGCAGATTGAACTCTTCTATCTCGGTTCCCGGATACACAGGAACAAGATGCGTTCCCCTTGCCACCCATGAATAAACGTGAAGATCCTGGCATTCTTTATCGATAATAGCCAGACTCTCTTTATACTTGTCGGCAGCAGGCTTGTTACCTGCTGCCAGCACACTCATTATCCTCTCAAGAGCCTCTTTTGAAACTCCATCCGCCATTACTCTCCTCCTTAGATATGTCTCAGCCACTCGCGTAGCGAATCGTCCTCATCCCCGATCATGTTCTGTATAGCCATAGCTGATTCATAGCAGTCCCTGTCGCAGGACTCACCCTTCTGGCACCCGTAATGGTACGGGCACACAAGGCATTCGACAAGATCCGAATCTTCGGATGCCGAAAGGATATCAGCTGCGTGAAGGAATGCCCTTATTGCCTTGGGCGGTGCTTCATAACCGTCTTCTTTGGCTATCCGCGCAATCTCTTCATCATTATATCCATACGGATTTTCCTTGTGGCCTGCAGCCTCCGCTGCCTTGCGGACTGCCTCGCTTGCATGTACAAGGGCATATGCTCTGTCGTAGTCGTAGTCTGGCCATCTGATCTTCTGTTTGTTGTTCTCATCATAAGACATCCCCAATAAATAACCGAAATCCCAGCCGTCGTAGATCGACTTGTTCATCTCGTTTGCTGTACTGGGAAGAAGCTCATAGACCTCATTGATCCCGTCCGTCTGGCTTCTTCCTTCCTCATATGCTATGATCCCGAGCTCCTGGGCCTTGTCTACGAGAACGTATTTATCTACCATTCTCTTAAACATGATATCCTCGATAGCCCCGGGATGATGATCTAGATAGTATCCGTATGCCTTAAGATACCCTCTGTCATAATGGAAGGCGATATACCTGTCCATCGTATTATTCTTATCACTGCACAGCTCGGGAACTGCCTCATACGGACTTACATATCTCCCGCCGCGAATCCCGAGTTCATATCCGGCATCATTCGCCTCTAAGAACTTGGTCTGAGCCGCATCCAGATCGAGCAGTGCTTCCAATGCTTTCTTATCTAACACATCTAATCCTTTCCCCTTTCCAGAAGCTCTGCGATGTTCTCTTCCGTAATGTTTGTTGTCGCGGTGCTCTTGCGCAGTACTTCATGCCGTCCGAAGTTCACATCACGCTTTCCGGTCAGGATGTACTTTTTCGTTTTTCCGTTTTTTATATAATAGCCGTCATAGTTATCCGCCGACCCCGCAAGGAAGTAGCGGACGTTCGAATGTCCACGCTGATATCCGAGTATCACGTCAAGGTTCTTTTTCTCAACAGCGGTACGGGCATATATCCCGTTCTCATTGACCTGGAAGATACACATACGTCCGATGACATTGTACGCTCTGCCCGAATTTTTGGACTGCCGCCTGTACCTTATACCGGCAACGACCACGTTCTCCGCATCTTCCACCTTTGCAGCATACATCCTCTCGAAACGCTTGCAGGCAGCTTCATACGTCTTTTCGTATGTGAACCATGTATAATCGCGCCCATCAGCGAGCTTGAACTTCAGATTTACCGTTTTCTTCCCGTTTTCAGATGAGATATCAGTGCCATAGTATGTATTGTAAAAGAACTGCCACCCATCATCGTTCAGGTTATAGTCGCGCAGCGCCTTTTTAAGACCGCTTATCTGGACATGCTTCATGCGCCCGAAAAGAGAAGACGCAAAATAGTCCTTTGAAAGAAGGCTCTTATTTAACGCCTCTCTTTCATTGAACGTATCCCAGTTAAGGCTTCTCACGAACTCATGCAGGGCAAGCGTAGGATCCGCTTCCGAAGGCTCATCATCCGAGCTGCTCTTGCTGTAACGGAATGAGTTGTTCTCCTTTGTGAGATGGAACTCGGCAGGGTTAAACCTGAGCGATACTGTCGCTCCGCCATCCTCTGCGTTCTGCACGTAAGCACTGTCTTCCTTTTCTTTTGAAAAGATGCAGCCCGGTGCGTGAAGATACCCCTGCTCCTCGGGATAGAATTTAAGGTCTTTGCTGAGCCTGTAAAAGAGCTTCACATCATCACGGCATGTGCACCATGCGTAATGGCGTTCATCTTCATACTCTCTTTTAAGAACCGCACGCTCTTCCTTGTCCATGTAAGACGGGAAAATGATCCGGCCGTCTCTTAACATCAGCTCTCTGTTTAGCATGGCGCTCCCTCCTCTTCGAATTTGCAAAACTTCTTTACAAAGACATTATGAGCAGGGAATGGATTTTTTGCGAAAAATCTTTAAAAAAAATTTATATATCCGCTATTTCGATCGAGAAGTTGCCGTAGTCACCGGAGGCTATCACCGCCCGTATCTCTTCCGCGATGTCCTTCGGTGCCTTTACGATAGTCCCGGGCGCTCCGTCGTCAAAGAGCGTCATATAGAACGAAAGGTTATTTCCCGCAAATGAGTTTGAGATGAACTGAGCGTCCGCGAGCAGATCCTCAAGGACTGTGCGCAGTCCTCTTGCTCCCCTCTTCTTCTCCTTCGCTTTCTGGGCGATATAACCGATAAGCTCTTTCGTGACGTTAAGCGTTGCCCCGTCCGCCGCGAACAGCTTCCGAAACTGCGAGAAGATCGCGTCCTTAGGCTCGATGAGGATCTTCTCGAACTCCTCTTTCGAAAGACTCCTGATATGCGAAAGGATCGGGATACGCCCGATGAACTCGGGTATCATTCCGAACGCCTCAAGGTCTGTCTCTTTCACATTCGCGTATATCTCATCCTCATCCATCTCGAATACGCTAACGCCTTCCGATGTAAGCCTGTTCTTTACGATGTCCTGGATGTCCGGGAAGGCACCGCTGAACACGAAGAGGATGTTGCTGGTATCGATAGATACAATATTGCTCTGGTCGGTGGAACCGGAGCCGTTGATATTAACGTTCATCACGGTCCCCTCGATCATGGTGAGGAGCCCCTGCTGTACGGATTCTCCACCGATATCCCTTCCGCCCGAGCCGCCTTTCTTTCTTATCTTATCGACCTCATCGATCATGACGATACCATGCTCTGCCTTTGTGATGTGGTATGCAGCCTGCGTCTGGAGGGACGACTTGCGCTCTGTATTCGCCTTTTTCATGTTCGAGGCGTTAAATATGAGCGATCTTAAGCAGTCCTCTACGTTTCCTCCTACATAGCCTGCTGCCGTCATGCTGTTTGCCGAGACGCTCGCGAATGGCACATCGAGGATCTTTGCCAGCGAGCTTACCAGATGAGTCTTGCCGCATCCGGTAGGACCGACAAGCATCACATTCGACTTCTTCACGGTCGGATCCTTCATCGCGATCCTCTTCAGGTGATTTGCCGCAGCAACACAAAGTGCCTTTTTCGCCTCATGCTGTCCTACCACGTACTTATTAAGCTCCGTATATATATCAAGCGCGGTAGTCGGCGTTTCTTCTTCCGTCTGAGGCGCTAGCGAGATCTTCGAATTATCCCGTGTTACGGAAGGCACGTCCTTATTCGAGATTACGCCGTTACGGTTTGCGCATTTGCTAGTGTCAAGAGCCATTACTGATTTACCTCCTTCTTTGAATAGTCAGGGGCATTTATCGCCCCCTCTATTCTAAAAATATCTCTTCTGTTACAAAAATCCATTACCTACAGGTCTAATTTCAGAATAAAAAGAAGTGGGAACCCGCAATGCAGGCTCCCACTTACCATACTACTCATAAGGTCTTGCAACCCCTACGACCTTATCAATCCCCCACATCTCACGACATACTACGCACCCAACGGATGAGGATGCATCAACTATTATGCCATTACCTATATACACGCCTACATGATAAACGTGCTTATATCTTGAGTACGAAACATGTTTGGTGTTCTTTGTCTCCCAGAATATAAGATCTCCGGGGATCATCTCAGCCTCGTTGTAATAAGTCCACTTTGTCTTCCTCGTCTGGTCACTCCATTTACACTGCGAAGCCGCCACATCCGAACCGTCCCACGCAATGTTTATCCCAACCGATTTATACAGGAAGTGAGTGAGCGAAGAGCAGTCAAAGAACCCCTCTTTATTTCGCAGGTCATTCGAGTATATCTTTCCGACCTGGTCAAGCGCCAGGAGCGATACCCTCGTACCTATATCATCGCCAACAAGCCATGTAATGGTCTCCCGATCGACAAGGTAGCCTCCGCCTTCTCGTCCCTTAATGCTGCCCATCGCGAAAGCCCAGCGCCTGAGCGCATAAGCAGACTCAGGCATTTCCTTCAATGCGTCCTGCATGAGGGCAAGTTCCGTGTTGGGAAAATCATAAGCCGAAACGATCTCAAGGAAGATAGAACCCACGCTCCTGGAGTTCAGCTTCTGCTCATAGAACCCAAACTCATTTACGCCGCCTTCGCGGTCTCCAAAGGAAAGGTTTTCACTCCATGCATAGATATTCCTAAAGAGCACAAAAGGCTCTATCCATTCCTCCTTCAGAAGATCAGGCTCATCCTCGCGCCTGTTCTCTGAGTAATCCATCTCGATCTTGTCAAAGAGCTTGACCATGACATCAGCGCCGGTCACAGCATCTTTATATGAGGAATACAAATCTCCTTCTTCCAAAGAAAGTGTCCGTTTATTTGCGTCCCACTTATCGCCCCAACCCGATGACCAGTAGTCGATCATCAGCTCGTAGCCATAACCCCGTATCAGCTGATCACATATCTGTTCTGCGACATCTGCGGAGATCTGTGTCTCATCCCCTCCGGGATTCTCATCATGGAAGTACTCGACCATAAACGAGAGGATATACGCCACCTGCCATTCAGGGTGATACGAATTTATATACTCCCTTATTTTCTCACCATTGAAAGAAACGCTTGTCGTTATATCCCTTTCTTCCACAGAGCTGTTCGCCTTATACCACGCCTCGACCTCTTTTTCAACCTCTGCGAGCTCTTCCGCTGTCAGCGAGAAGTCAGGCGGTTCAGGTGTTGGCTGCATGGTAGGTGCCGGCGTCGGTGTGCCACTCGGCGCCAAAGTCGGCGCGGGCGAGGGTGTCAAAACAGGTGGTATCGGAGCAGGCGCAACGACCGGCTTGGGTCCGGGTGAAGGTTTAGGCCCGGGTGTCTTTGTGGGCGCGGGAGTCGCGCTGCCTGTAGGAGCAGGCGTCGGTGTATCAGTAAGGGACGCATACCAGGCAGCCTCCTTGGCAGCTTCCCAATCACTTATCAGCTGATTCCTGTAAGCGGCAGTCTCTTCATCGCTCGGGTGAATGTCCCACCACTGTTTTCCGGGAGTTTCGATCGTAATGTTCCTGAACGGATCGAACTCACCCTTTGTTGCGTCTGGAGTTTCTTCTCCCAATGGGAAATAGGTATCCATTACAAGGTCATTTATCGTCACTTCCCCAAGGGACGTCAGTTTTGACTCATGCGTACCTAAGAGCTTTGATACAGGCGATGAGTTCTTATACTCGTTCACCACCGTCTGCTCAACAACCCTGCTGGTCGTGGTTATAGTCACTCCCTTATCGGAGAAATACCCCGTTACATCGTCTTTAATCTCGGCCGCCTTTACAAGGGGCTGCGCAAGATACAAGAACGCGAGGAACAGGGTCGCGATAATGAATATGATGATTGCCTTCTTCACTCGTTCTCCTTACACCGGCAGCCAACGTTTATTGGCTGCCAGCTCTTATCATCTTAAACCGACCAAATACATTTGCCTTGTGCTTTGCTCCAACTCACTATACTATACGGTGTGGCTTGTCACCATCACCACCATCATGATTATCGTGAATCTCACTAGTTTTACTATCGAGCTTATCGTTCGACTCATTCGGATCCTTATGCCCAGTGTCCACGTAGGTATTTCCTGCCCCGCCACCATCATCAGGCTGACTTCCAGCTGATGAATTATCATTAATCTTAGCTATATCGGGCTCTTTAAATCTACTCAAAACACGCCCTGCTTCAACCGCATCAGAGGCATCCGAATCAAACGCTGAATATCTCTTCGGTATAAAACTACTGTTATAAGTAACTGATCTCTTCGCCGAGCTATAAGCATGCTGATACGCTGTAGATTTCTCTCCATCATTCCGCATCGCAGAAAGCAAAAGCATACCCATGCGGTTACTGTTCGTATGGTCATCGAGATTTCTCACTGCCTGTTGCTGATCCGTTGAGAACATGCTGTCCTGCCATGTCTTCATATTGCTTTGGCTGTAGTATCCATAGCTGACCGGATCGTTAGAAAAGTCAACCACAGCATCAGTGTGTTCTTTTCTATAAGCGTCTAGGTTCGTCCTATACGCATTTACGAATGCAGAATTCAAGAGGGCCTTTTCCTGTTTTTCGTCCAATACACCTTTTCCGGTAAATGGATTCCTGCTCGCCCTGTTAATTATTGAATTCTGATAACGAAGCTCTTTAAGCTGTTCCTCTGGAGTACTGCATGCCTCCCATCTGGTCTCTTGCGCAGCAACGTAATCAGGATTATCAAGCGCCCTTATATCCGCGTCTGCATCTCCTGTATACATAACATACCCAAGATTATTGTCTGTTGCCAAAAACTCAGCCTGTTCCTTCGTCGCAGCTTTAGCCTGCTCACGGCTTGATAATTTTTCGTCATACCAAGAAGCACTAGAAGCAAAACCAGTTACTACCGCATCACCTAAAGCACCTCCAGCTTCTCCTCCCAAAGAAGCTCCCATGCCTGCGCCCATCATCATACCCGTAGGTCCAAACATCATTCCGGCAGCCGCCCCGGTCGCACCTACATAGGCCCCTCCTGCAATAGTTCCGGCTGTTTTAAGTACCGTTCTGGCAACACCCACAGCCGCACGTTTCTTATACATTTGGGCCATTTGCTCATTGCTGAGAGCGCCTTTAAACTGTGTATCAAAGTTGCTGAGCGTCGCAGCCTTCGCTAGTACCGCCTGTCTTGCCGTTCGTTCAGCAGAGAAGGCAAATCCTCCTGCACCAGCTCCTGCACTCGCGCTAAAAGCCATACTTTGTCTAGGCAGTCCAAGATCAACAGTTTCAGACGATGCCATGCCCTGATAGTAATCCATATCGGACTTCTCATCCCTGACACCGAATTCCGCTTTACCCAAACTATTATTTGCGCCAACTTCGTCTCTTGAACTCTCTTCGTTTTGCCTTACGCCAACGTCAACTTTGGTTCTCTCTTCATTTTGAGTTGTTTGCGCCGTTTCCATAAGCCTGTTATCTTCTTTTGCAAGCTCTCCATAGGCCTTTGAAGCTCTGGAATCTGCTATGGCTCCGCCGATGCCCGTAACAGCTCCCGTTACGGCATTCTTTGCAGTTCTGGCAACTCCACCGATAGCCCTGCCAGCCGCCATCATGGCTCCGATTCCAACCAGCTCCGCCCCCGCTGAGTGGCCAAATCCAAGCATCTGCCTTACCACGCCACGGGTAGGGATTATCGCCATGCAAAGGATAATCTGCGCAAGCGTTGCCATTCCATATTTACCTGCTAGATGTGGCACATAAAGAAGGCATGCATCAATTATTGGAATCATTACAATTCCGATCATGAATTTAAACCACTCGCCTATTATTTTTTTGTCCGCTAATCCAACAAGAACAAAAACTGGGAACATGCCAAACATTATCATCATACTGCACGCTGCAGAGATATATGAAAACGCAAAATATACTCCCAGAAGAACCATCCCGAGATACTCAGCCGCCTGAACAAAACGTCCTGTATCAATCGCATCAAGAAGAGCCTGCCCAGTTATTGACAGTTCATTCCCGAATGTATTCGCTATCGCCTGCAGTATATTGTCCCTTACCCACATTGCACCATCAAGGAGATTTGGCACAAGGAAAAGAAGCGCAAATGCCCCGAGAAGATAAGCAGCATCTCCTTTTAGCTTTGCCAGCATCCTGGGATCAACAGTAAATGACGCCCGCGTAAGATGTATCATCGCATAGATAAACACACCCATTATCAGCATCACCCTGAGCAGAGAAAATATCATTGACCCTACAAGTCCATACGGGTTTTTCTTCTGCAACTCAAAAGTATAATGATTCACCAATACCGGAAGTGCACTATCTGTAATAACACGTCCATAAACTATGGTATTAAGAGTAATACCATTGCCGGCAAGCAATCCTGAAACCTGACCTCCTACAGAGGTTACAAATTCCGCAAGTGACTGCTCTATGCTTCCAGGTTCTCCTACCGAGTACGAAAAAACATTCGCCCCAGTAGCTCCCGCCAACATAGCGGGTAATTCCTTATAGACCTTATCGATCATTGCAACAGTATCATCTGCAATGGCATCGATATTATTCATAACCTCATTAATCCATTGTTGGTCAAAACTCGAAATTTCGTGCGTATCAATGAATTCTTTTCCGTCTTCTTCCTCAATGAAAAAATACCCTACATACTTAAAAACGCCCAAATCCTCTTTAGAGTCAAAATATTTCTCGTCGCGACCAAAGAAATAATTATTATTATTAAATGCATTTGTGATTGCGACGGCCCCTGCCTTGACCGCCTCTTTATCCAGAAAATAATGAATAGATCTTCCATCTGCACCATATTCATCATGAGATAAGTCAGACTCAAGCGCCTCATAAGCCGCGGTTAACACATTAAGACCTTTTTGCTTCAAGTTTTCAGCAATAGCCTTTATCATCGCTTCTTTATCATAAGTACGCGGGTCTGTATGAGACACGCCTATTGTCATCTCTACAGGAATATACTCCTCTAGCCAACCTTTTATATCGTTTATCCGTCTATCTACAAACTTAATTGCTCTCCATATATCTCCAAATGCATCTGTAACTGTCGGAGTAAATGGCATAAATTTCCTTACCGACATTCCAAATTCTTTATTTATCTTACCTTTAAGACTAACACTACTACCTTGATAATAAATAAAGGGAGAAACGGAATCCCTCGTTTCATAACCAGTAACGGAAGGGTAAATATATATACCGCCAACACAGACGTCATCCATATCATCGCCCACTTCCAGGTCCTGCACGTATCTGTCCCAGAAGGTATAGGCTTTATCAACGTCAAACCGTTTTCTTTTATCTTTGTAGAAAGCTCGCATGATACTGCCTTCTACGCCTTCACCATATTTATAATCATAGCACCAGACATAGAAGTCATATATTCTCTCTGCGATCGCCTCAGTTGATGAATAGTGTTCGGTATAATACAGACTTGAGCCGTTTTCTGCACCATCATCCGCATTGTAGAACCATGACTTACCAAAAACCGAATCCGAGTCAGCAGAAACAGACACCGGCTTATAGACAGTGCCTAAAAGGATCATAGATATAACTATAGATACAAACACTCTTTTTATTACTTTCATATGCCCGTTTCTCCTGACAACTAAAGTTTCATATAATACTTTATAAGCAGGGAAGTCCCCGTTTGCAAAAAACTTCATTCTTTAACGAGTAATGTACATTTTTCGCCGCACCTGTCAAAAAATTTTTTTGGTTTTTATGCCATGCTCCTCAAGACACTTACATCTGTTTCGGCAAAAACAGCCTCAGTTTCCCTTAGGTAATCGACTTTCATGAAAACGACATTGTCTCCATCGATCATACATACCTCACCCTTATGACTCTTATCATTCGGGTCATTGGAATCCTCGCCGAGTTTAAGCACTCGGCTGACCGCCGCGTTCGTAAGAACAGTCTGGCTTGATATAAGTTCTCTTGCAGCGGGTGCCTGCTTAAACATAAAGTGCATTGCCACATCGTCGAGAATATCCTTTGTCTCCCCGTACTTATGATAATCGGAATAGTTCTGGGTGATTATCCACATGGAAACGTTATTCTTTCTGGCTGTCCTCACCTGGTCGGAAAGGAACTTTCTCGATTCATAAACATCGAACATTCTATGCGCCTCGTCACATATAACCACTAGACGATTGAACGATTCGTTTCCGCGCTTGATGTTTCCGATAGAATTCTTCTTGATAAAGTGCTCTTCAAGGAAGGACATTGCAACCTGCTGCCCCAATACCTTATCCTTATCCGGCAGGTCGCTGATATCGATATTTACGAAAGGTATATCCTTGCTGATGGCGATCGTCGACTGTCCGTCGAAATAACCTCTGGTTCCTCTTACACGAATAATCGACCTGCCGCTGAACTCCTGATTGTCATAGTCCTCGCGTGTAGCACGCTCGAGAGTTTCCTCATCATAATAGAGTTCATCAACAAGATCCGCGAAAACACCCTTGAGGATATGGTATGCGACAGCATCAAGGGGCTCTTTGTTTTTTCTCTGTGCCCTGAGTATCCAAAGGAATGCATCGGACATGGTAGGCAGTTCCTTGCGCTTCCTTCCGGATCCAACCACACCGTCGACAAATCCGGTGTCATCCGCATAAAGGGTATCCGCTTCTCCGTCCTCGATCCCGCGGTCATGATAAACACCCATCACACATGCTTTGACTATCTGCTCGATGGAGTTTGCCGTCAATGCATCCGGAGGAGTTTTGCGGTACTGGATTATATACTGAATGATGTAGTAAATCTCTGTTGCCTTATCCGCAATCCTCAGTGCGCGATAATAACGCTGGAGTGCACGGTCATACTCAAGCTGCTCATCAATCTCAAAGATGTTCAGTCTGTTTGGGGAATTGCTCCTAAGCTCATAGTTTACTCCGCCGACCGCATCACAGACGCCGGAGTATTCTCCGCGCCCATTACTCCTATCGGTATCGATGCAGGCAAAGCGGTAGCCAAACGGCGCGAGCCTTGCCACATAAACCTTGCACATAAGGGATTTACCACTTCCGGGCATTCCCTCAACAGCGATGGAATAACCGTGATGTGTGGGAGAATAGAAATCAACATTGATGATCTCGCCCGTATCGATATTGTGGCCCGCCATAATGCCGCTGTTGTGAGAAAAGTGCGAGTTCGTATGATTATAGATCGTGGCAGCCGCCCCTTCATCCATGATGTGCCACTTGATAGGGAGCCTGTTGAACAGGGATCCGCTCTGCTTCTCCGATGCCATTGTGTTATAAGGCGCATTTGCCTGATAAGCAAGATCCTGCCAGCCAAAGCATGAGCAAAGCTCTATTCCGGTCTTTCTCGCTAAAGCTACAAACTCCTTGGTCTTGAAATTAAGGTTATCAAGGGAGTCCGCAGTAAGTGTGAACAGGAAAGCCATCTCAAAGAACGCTTCCTGCCCACTCCTGAGGTCCTCGAGCCACTTAAGGTGTGTCTGTAAGGTCTTCTGCATCTCTGCGACTCTTGATGTATCGATCCTCTTCTGTGCGTCGATTATCTCTGCCTCATCCTTCTTGATATTCTTGTTGATGGCTTCCGTTGCCTTACCTATATCGAGAGGTACAATGGGAACTGAAGCAATCAGGTCCCTATACTGGAAAACACCCCTGAACGTAGTGGCAAAAATAACATTAAGGGGAAGCTGTTCGATATAAAAACTTCGGGCATAGACATTAACACCCATGTCATTGATGTACAGATACTCCGGATTGGAGGTATCATATGCGTCCGCAGCAAGGCGCTCTTTTTCAGTATCCCTTGAGAAGATCGTACGCTCGAGCTTCTCATGACCGCCTTCATCAACAATGGCTTCGGACGAGCCTGCCTTATTGGAAGAGGAACCGTCTTTATTCTTCCTTGCATTATTTGTCGAGATAACGATGAAGGCAACAACAGCTGCCACTATCACAAGAAAAACTATGATCTCAAATCCCATTACAGCTCGATGCCTCCTTCCTCGTCTTCTTCCAGTTCATACGCCGTGTTTTTTTCCATTGAGGCTGCTTTCGCCGGCTTTACTTCAGGTCTGGCATCCTCATCGTCATTCCCTTCCTCTTCTGCCCTCTTCTTGTACTCCAGCGCCTCTTTTTCCGCCTTTTCTTTCTTTTCCTTCTCTATTTTGTCAAAAGCCTCAATGATGATCGGATCCTTTTTGATAGTACGGTATTTCTTTTCGTTGATATCGTAGTACGCCTTTCCCCTGTTGAGCTTTTCCTCAAAGTCGGTCTGGTCATGGTCCTTATATATACGTCCAGCATACGGATGATAATGTCTGTAGCTTAAAGCAAAAAGCGCTTTATCATCATCGACAGTGGCTTTGACTCCGGCACTGAGAAGGGCATTTTTCATCGTGCGCTCTATTGCCGCGAGCTCGTTTTCTGCTTTCTGGTTGATAACGTCCTCATTCTGCGGGAAATCATCAGGATTATATGACCACTCATAGATATATCTCTGCTCGATAACGGGATTGGACTGTCCGCCGCTGTGAGCTTCAAGGAATTCTATCTGCTGCCTGAGGTGCCTTATCATGTTCTCATACGCAGTAACGTGACGATCCGAGTTATACATCTCATAAAGGATATCGTGCTTCTCTATATCAGTCTTGGCATCCTGGAAGAGCTGCTCGAGCATCGCGAACTGGGAAACAGCCTCTCCGTACTCAGTCTCCAAGCGCTGAAGGGCATCTTTATGCTCTGCGATCGAAAGTGTAAGATCGCAGGAAGAGGAATCGATGCGGAACGTAATGGGATACTGTATCGTTCTGAAGAACTGTCTGTAGTCCGCCTCAGTTTGAAGCTGGTCATTGGTCTCTGCAAGGAACAGATCATTACCCGTTGTCCTCATGGAACGGATGAACCGGTACTCTCCGTCAAGGCGCACCGAACCGTCTTTTATCTCCTTAACAGGAATCAGTTGTGTCGCGTCTTTCCTCGGTAGTCCGCTATGATCCGTCGGCTTTGAGTTCTTTAAGACCGCTTTGGGCCTTAGGAGTCTGTACCAGAGGATATATCCGATTACGCCTACGGCAAAGGCACCCATCAGCACCCATGCTATCGTGATTATTGTATCAAGGCTCATTTGTCTTCCTCCCCGTTCAGCTTATCGTATCCTTTGATATAAAGCGCCCTTCTTTTCTTCAGCTTGTACCGCTCGAGCCATACCTGATAAGGGTATCTGCCCCCGCCGTCATACCGGTGTGCGGTAATATCCTTTTTCTGCGATGTGACAAAGTATGCGAAAGCCTCAATAAGGATCCAGAGTACTACTCCCACTCCCTTCAGGAACGCATTCCCAAAGGCATTAAAGATCATGAACACGAGCAATCCAGGCGCGATCGCAACTATGATGGCTATGATACTGGTAGTTGAAAAATACCGGAGGAACTTTTCTTTGTTTTCCAGAAGGTCTCCGGGAACCTGATGTTTAAAATTTTCAGCCATACTCACATACCTCCGTTACAATAACAGGAACACGCCAAGGACAGTTCCGAATATATATGCGGCAAGGAAAAGGAACGCTATGATCAGCAGTTTCTTAAAGATGGTATCTTTAAGCTCATTCCTCTTTTCAGGTCCCGCGCTGGCCAGCTTTGCAAACGCGATCGCGAGAGTTACGACCGCACCCGTGATACCGATCAGCCTCAGCGTCACATACAGCCCCGACCAGAAAGGCCCATGTTCAATACCCTTCTCTATCTTTTCTGCTATAGTCTTGGGTGCGAGATAATCCCATGGGTTATCAGAATCTATGAGAAGAAACATGAGTCTGTTAAAAATATGATTAATCACTTCTTTCACCCCCATCAACCCGCTACGACCTTATCCGCAAGTCCCGCGATAAACATGACTATTGCCGCTAGAAGAAGGATCCCCGCCGCCGCGATAAACCCGTAATAGAGCTTCTTCTTCGCCTCGCTCCTCTCAGCGGGATTTCCCGTCCCGACTTTTAGCGCGGCGATAAGGAATGCTATCGCAACAACAGCAAAACTTACCGAAATGACAAGCCTTATCGTAGACTGCGAAATGGTCGTTACAGCTTCGCGCAGATCCTCAAGGTCATCACGGTCCTTGTACTTATTATTCAGTATATCGTTTATCTTCCGCCCCGTATCGGTAGCAGTAAGCCATGTCAGAAACCACATAAAAACCTCTTGTAAAATGATGGGAAGGCGACCTTAGGGCACACCTTCCCATTAATATCTCTGTTAAAAAGTTACCTTAAGTCGTTTTCTGGAGTGCTGTAGCAATAGATCCGGCAAGCCTGTTGGCAAAAAGCAGAACCGCAATACCGCCAAGGAATAAGATCGCTGCGGCGATCTTCCATCCCAGTTCTTCTTTTGCCGCCTGCCTCTTCTGAGGATTTCCCGTGCCGAGCTTAAGAGCTGTGATCAACACACCGCCAACGATAACAAAAGCACCAACGGTGCGAACAATTCCTAACGCAGATCTTGCCGTGTTTGAGGCAAGCGCATTTACATCACTAAAGATATCATCTTCGCTTCCTTCGTCATGTTTCTGAAATATTTTATTAATATCTCCATCAGTAAGCGTCGTTCCTGTTTTTGTATCATCCTCACCGTCCGCTCTAACCTGCACACTCGCAACACTCATAACGATCGCAAGCGCGAGCATGATCGCAAGGCCTCCCCTTGCCGCGAATAATTGCAGTGTCTTCGTAAATCTCTTCATTGTCGTATTTCTCCTCTCGTTGATTTATCTTGTTTTTATTTGGGCATACATCATCCGAAAACTGCCCGTATAATCATATTATGAGCAGGGAAATGACTTTTTGCAACGAAATTTAAAATTTTCTCCACTTTTTTTGGTAAATTTTCTAACTATTTGCCCCTCGCCCCCTTTTCCATCCCCTAAAAGAGTGATTTTATGCAGAAGAATCAGGCCTAGACAAGATTTTAGGCAATAAAAAAAGCGGTCAGTCCAAAAGGACCGACCGCACAGAGAGAAGACAAACGCTGAGCTCTTTCATTGTTATTTGGAAAACATCGCGACAACGTCGCATGAAACCTCATCGGGCTTCAGGTTCTTTTCCTTAACATACTTAGCAAGCCGTCTTAAATCAAGACGTAAGGGAACAAGCTTTTTATAAGGGTCGTTCTTGAGGATATAATCATCCACAAGCTTTTGCTTGTCCTTAAAGGACTTCGTCTGTCCATTCATAGGAATACACCTCCCTCAACTTTGAAGTACATTCGTCAGAAAACATCACACGATAAGGATGACTGTCGGACGGAAGCGCTGGCAACGGTAACGCTCCAAACTTCTCGCAGTAATAGTCAAATAATTCCTTATCCATGGGTTCTCCGTAAACAAAACCGTCGTACTGATGTCTTGCGGAAAGTTCAGATGCAATCGCTATCAGATGACCGCCGACGCCAGAGAAGCGCTGTTTTCCGAAGTGCCATATGTTATTACTAGGAGCCGTACAGCCCCATGCAATATGAACCGCTTGAGCCTCATCATCGTACTGGATGGCAACCAGACCCTGAACATCGTTAGTGCCTTTTAGTACCAAAGCATATATTTCGGTGTCATCGGAGAATTTACTCCAGTTTACATACCAGCCGGTACGCTTGTTGTATTTTTCCAAAATGCTTTTACGGCGTATCCTTACGACCTCGGTGTCGTAGATATCACCTGTGGCAAGTTCCTTAAGACAAGGAACTATATCATCTACAATGAAACAGATCATTTTTCTACCTCCCCTTTTCTGTTTTTTATGCAACCAAGGAGGCAACCCTCCTTGATAGTCTTCCCTCAAGAAGGGCTCTCGTTACTGTTGTGCAACAAAAGGGCGCATCAAGATGGCCGAGTTGTTGCTTTTAGTTTTTAGCTAGCTTCTGTCATTCATTATAGCAGATTTTCAGTAATTATGCAATCTGAACAGGTCAGAGTTACTGAGTCGCCGAGTTGTTCCTGTAATCAATATCTTGTAATCAAAATGATAAAAACGTATTGACTTTTTTCTTGTTAACGGTATATATACCTTAGAAAAAACAAAAATAAAATAGAAAAGATTGGAGTCAGTTTTTACTGGCTCTTTTTTCTACAAACTTGCGGTCAGTCCAAAGGACCGACCGCAAGTTTTTGTTGCAAAGAAACGGCTCATGCTTTCTTTCTCGGAAGCATAAGAGCTACCGGATATTCAGCGCCGTCCGCATAAAGGAGCTCAAACTGGCTGGTAAACTTAACAGTCACCTTGTCAGTATTGATCGCCTTAAGCGTCTTCCTGCAAATATCGCAGGTGTAATACTTTTCGAGCACCTTCGGATCATCAAGTGCGACCGCGGCCTCGTCGATAGTCCTTGCGGACTTATCGTTCGCCTCTGACAGCTTGAACTTGTCGTCGGCAAAGTTGAGCTTTACGATCTTGTCCGAAGACGAGAGCGTGCAAAGCTCAGTTGCTGCCATAAAGGTACTTACGGGCAGGGTGACTCTTGCGTAAACTGTAGCATCTCCTGCCTCGTCCTTCTTGGTAAAGGTCTTCTTCATGAGGGCTACGGGGTATGAGCTCTTGTTAAGCGCAACCACCGCAAGGGTATTTTCCGCGTCCTTTAAGAGCAGGTACTTGCCGGTCACGATGCCCTGAACGGTATCGCCCTTAAGAGCCGCGATAGCCTTTGTTACAGGCGGCATCGCAAAGAAGCTCATCTCCTCGGTCTTTCCGCCCTCGGGAACGGTGATGTCAGCAGTGATGCCGTTCCTCGTTCCGATATAGGAATCCGAGGAATAGATCGTGTAGCCGTTCGCATCATCGTCGAGTGCGAAATAAACTCCGTTCATCGCCGCGATGGTCTCCTTGGCGATGGAGATGGAAGCAACCTTCATCTTCTCCTGAAGATCCTTTAAGGGCATTACGAACTTACCTTTAACGTCCTCATTAAGTGACTTCTGGGAGAGCGTTACCATCTTGTCTGTAAGCGCAAGCGAAGAGCTGCCCTTACCGTCCTTGATCATGATCGCGTTCTCCGTGGGCTCAATCGTGATGTCCTCTACGCCCAGCTCCTTGTAAAGGGTAAGGGTCTTGATAAGGCCCGACGCCTTTACGATATAGGCTCCGTCCGCCTCAGCGTCACCGTCATAGGCGAAAGCGCCCTGGAACTGGATGTATTTTCCGTCATATGCTACGAGTGAGCAAACCTTCTTGCCCTTGGGCTGGGAAAACTCCATCTTGATGAGATCATTATCTCCAACCGCCGTTGCGATCTTGGTTACCAGATTTAAGAAATTCTCGACTTTAATCATCATAGTCTATGCGGGGCCGGCCCCTGGCTCTTACGCCCCGCTTCCTCCTTCTTTAATATTAAATAAATGTTTTAAAATCAGGCGAACATGTCAAAGAACGACATCTGCGCCTCGTCAACTTTCTTCTTGCACCGCTTTGCTTTTGTCGCTGTAGACGACTCCTCTGCCGGTGCAGCAGAAGAAGTTCCCTCCTCAAAGCCAAACATCGTGCCGCCAAAGAAATCAGCGAGCATATCATCGATGATGGGCTCTGTCGCTTCCTCTTCTTCCTCTTCGGGAGCAAATACTCCGACCTCCGGAACGACCAGTTCGGTCTCCGAGTTATCATCGGAAGCATCTGTCTTATCTCCTTCCGTTTCGGAAGTGGTAAGCGTAACATCAATGAGTCCAAAAATATCTTCGTCAGGAACCGAAAGATTCGCGGGCTCTTCAAAGACTTCGCTGTACAGCTTCGTCTCCGAAGGTCCGTAGATGGACTCGTCTATTCCCGTGCTCTCCGAGAGCTGACTGAACATCCTTGCAGCTTCGGCAGCATCATCAGCATTCCCCTGTTCTTCTTTTGCCTTCAGGAGCTTGTTCATGAGCTGTACTCTCGGATCGACAGCTGCGCTCATTGCCGCAAGGCCCTCCATTGAGAAGTGGCCCTGGATGGCAGCAGTCGCGATCTGCTTCTCTGCCATTAAGCGCACCATCTTTGCCTGTGTTGTGTCGGCATAGCACAAGTAATAGGTACGGCATTCTTCCGTCTGGTTAAGACGGTATGCCCTCCTTGAAGCCTGCCAGAGGGTGAAAAGGTTCATACCCATCTGGAGGAAAATGATAGTCGGGAAGTTGTAGTTCTTCCCTTTATGAGTGAATATAAAGTCGAGTCCTGTCTCGACGCAGCGCGGGTTGCAGATGAAGACACGCACACCCGTTGAAGCCTTGTCATGGATCCACTTCTCTCTCTTATCGGGAGAAGGCTTGTCGGATTCCAGGATCGCGACTTCGCTTTCTTCGAGGCCGCAGTAATCAATGATTATCTGACGGATCCTCTCTACTACTCTCCAGTTTTCCTTGCCCGTGTACTCGCAATACACAAACGCGTTCCTTCCGGTCGAGAGCTCTTCGTCAAGTATCTCGACGAGCCTCTTTTCCTTCGGGAAGAGCCTGTTCTCATAAGGCAGATCCGGAGGTGTTGCGACCTCTGCGCCGTTCTTCGGGTCGATTATCGGTCCCGTCTTGTACGGCTTGTCCGGATATGCCAGCGAGAACTGGAGTAAAGCAGCTGAAAGCGATGAAAAACCTTTTGCTCCCGCAGCAAGGAGCTTATTGATTACACCCTGATAAGCACTGTTCATGGCCGGCTCCATGTCACAGGTCACTACCTGCTCATTGAGCTTAGGCAGATGCTTTGACATGTCGGATAAGTCCATGAACATGGTCTTATCAACTAAAAAATCCTGGAATATAACAGGCGAGATGCCCGGCTTAACCTTGGGAGAGTCAAGCTGCCTGCCCTTGGAGCAGGAGTTGTATCTTCCGCGGCTCTGCTGGAGTTCGTATGAGGTCTCGAGCGTTCCGTAGGTCTCAACGAACTTCTGCTCGTCCGAGTAATGGTAACCCATCTTCACCATCTCTTCCGGCACGAGACGCCACAAGGTGTAGTAAAGGTGATTTGCCATGCCGCCCGCGATGGTTCCAGTGAGCCCCAAAGCCTGTTTGGAGGCTTTGACGATTGCATGCATCGCAGTTCCCTGAGCTGTTTCCCCGCCCTTATAGACGTGGAGCTCGTCAAACACGGCTATATCAAAGTAGCCTTTCAGCTGTTTCTTGATATACTGTGCCGGGGCGAACTTTCTAACCTGTACATCCTTCGAGATCTCGATGGATTTCTGCTGGTCATCGGTAAGGCCGCTCTTGTAATAAGCCTCCTGGCCGCGCAGAACCCACGCAATCTCTCTTTCCTGTTTCTTGGCGTTCTTGTAATGGGAGATCTTATACCACTTCTTCTCCTTTACTGCACCGCCAAGGTTCTTTACATTGGGCTGCCACAGTCCCGCGCCGCATACAAGGCACTTGGTATTACCAGCCTTTTTGCTCGTAAAATCCGCAGGCGTGAGTGCATCCCTGTTCTTGTCTACAAGCAGCTCTCCGCAGTCGGGGCATATAAGACCCTTCATTGCATACGCGCTCATTACCGGACGCCTCTTAAAGGTTGACTTATCTGCTCCGCACTTACACTCCTTAATTGTGATGTAAGTCTGGAAGGGATGTACCTTCCCGCATTCGGGATTTGTGCACACCCACTCGACGGGCTTCTTCGTCTTTACCTGATAAGGTGCCGGCCGCTCATAGCATGAGAGCTTCGCAAAGTCCTTCGACATTATGAAGAACTCCTTGCCGTTGCGCGCCTTGCCAGCTGCCTTTATCCTGGTGAAATCTGAGAGCTCGGTGCAGACAGTTACCTTTGCAAAAGGCACGTTCTGTTCGATCTCTTCCTTCCACTTGTTCACAAGGTGTCCGGGCACCATGATCGGGATACGGTAATTGATATTCCTCGGATCCGAATAAGCATCCTTTACCGTCTTTCCCGGATTTGCTTTAAGCCACTTCTTTACAAAGACCGCCTCAATGATAGAAATGCTTATTGCCGTCTTCCCGCACCCCATACCGAGATTCAGTATACTTGCGTGCAAATGGCCGTCAGCAAATGCTTTTGCGACTCCGTTTACGATTGCGCCCTGCTGTTTCCACAAGCGGAGCTTGCCGCAAAGGAGGACATCTTCCACCCCGCCCTTAAGCTCGCTGTAAGGCTTTACAGTGGACTTTAAGCGGCGTACAAGTGCATCGCCGTAAGTTGCGAAGTACGCATCCATATCGGTCAGATACAGGTCGGGGATATGTACCCACTCGTCGCTGATCGATATCTTGTGCTGCCTGAGGCCTTCCGTGATCGTCATCTCAATGAAACGCTCGTTGAGGTCAACGTAATAGCCCTTAAGGGTATTAAGCTGAACGTCATGCCCGTTCCTTTTGATGACATAATCATCGGGGCATATGATCCGGACATCAGCCGAAGCATATGATTCCCTTACTGCCGCCTCAAATAAAAAAGGCATCCATTTTTCCATGAGCGGAAAAGTGAACGCTTTCATGCAGTAAGAGTAAAATTCCTTGAATAACTCCTCCTCATTCTCTACGAGGAAGACACGGTCGAAAACACCCGTCCTGAATATGAGTGCCTGATGTATGGTCTCATATCCGTTCTGGATCCTCGTAAGTGACGTGGTAAAACCTGACAACCCATCCCTACGGTTCATGGCGGACAGTTCCACCGACCTGTCATCATCGAAATAGAGGTAGTTCTCCCAGTTTTCAAGGTTTGCCGAGACCGCCTTTAAGTTGATCAGCGAGCGGTCATATAACATTCCGCCCATCAGGATGGTCTCCTTGTACTGGCTGCCGCGATACCTGGGCTGTTCGCGGACTATAACGGCATTCGCATAGCAGGAAAACCCTGCATGCGTCGATATCCTCATCGCTGCCATTACGTTTCACCTCCCTTCTCAACCTTGTCACCAAACCTTGTGACCTTACCGGACTGCTCGAGGATGGTAAGTGTTATCGCGCTGTACGTGCGCTCGACGATCTTACCCCTTTCACCCGTCTCATCAAAGGTAGTGTCCTGCGATGTAACGCGCTTTACACAACCCCGCTGGAGATGGATGTCCTGTTCCTCTACAGTTCCCGCAACGCCCTGTCCTGCTCCCGCGATGGCGAGCAGATAATACATATCGTTGTTGAGCGGGATCACCGGCTGCTTGATCTCGTTGCCGTTATATCTGGGCTTCTGCAATCTGTCTCCGAATGTCTGCAATGCAGGCGACTGGCGGAGAACATAATCACATGACTCGGGATCAAACTTTACAGTTGAGAATAGAGAGATCGAATCTCTCTTTGAGGGCATGACCGCAAGACGTTCGCCCTCGTAAGAAGTCGGCAGATCCTCGATGCCGGCAAGACTAGCCTGCAAGGCTTCGAGTTCCTCCTTGGAATACCCGTTGCCGTGCTTCTTTGTCGCCATTATCGCGATCTGCTTGAAACGGGAGTATTCGGGCTCCCTGAACTTATAGACATGATCGAGAGAGTACCTGGCGATGAAGAACCTCTGGAACGACTCTTCTTCAAGTACATAGATCGGGATCACGAATACAAGCCTTGCCCCAGCCTTTAAATACGGCGTCATCTTATCAAGGAACTGACGCTCATATCTCTCATGCTTCTGCACATCCTCTCCATACGGGGGATTTGAGAAACAGAAGGTAAAGCTGGAGTGGGAGATCTTGACTCCGTTTAAGAAATCAGCATCGAGGCACGCCTCGACGGATTCCCTTGTCTTTCTTGCGACTTCCTGCTGCAACTCAACGCCGAATATATAAGCGTTGTTGCAACATGACAAAACAGTTTTGATCGCGGCTCCGTCACCTATCGACGGTTCGAGCGCGCATACCTCTTCCCTTTCGGGAAAAGAAAAAAAACCGGCTATGCTCTTGCACATATCCAGGTTCGTGTAATACGCGCCGGCCTTGCTATCGTTCGCCAGCGAACGTGAGAAACTGTTTTGTCGCACCATGCTCCTTTCTTCCATGGTGGTTTCCTCCTTTAATATATTTTATGTATATCAAGGCATGAAAAAAGGCCCTGCCGGGAGCAGAGCCATAAATTTCAAGCCGTTAAAGAAAGTAGAGTATACTTCCCCCTCCTATAAATGCAGCCCTCCCAATGGGAAAGGTCTTACAGGCATCCGTTTATTGGTACGCACGGACACATACAAAAGGGTAATATACTGATATCATTATATGCAGCGAGAGTGAGATTTGCAACAAAAGTAAGAAAAAATCAGGATTATTATCAAAAATTTTCTCGACCGCCTCCTTGAACATGGCAAACGTCATAATTTTAGGCATAAAAAAACCTGCGGATGCCAAAAGGCACCCACAGGCATAAGATTTTAGTTAAGCAGGTTCGCTCAATACCTCATAATCAGGTATGGAGCAGGTATAGAGATCGTACGCATCACTAGCGTTCTCCTCAAATACCCAGTCTACGACTTCTTTTACGGTCTTCCCGTAAAATTCCTCGCTGATGAGTTTTTCTCTCAGCATTATTCCGCCGCCGATCGAATTGATGCAGCCAAGGCGGTCAAAATCAAAGTCGTCTTCGTTATAGGTTTCAAGGCAGAAGTAGTCTACGAAACCCACATCTTCTTTAGGATCCAGATTATCGCCGGTTCCCTCGGCTATCATGAGGACGACCTTGTTGTATCGAACGAAGATATCTTCGCCCTTCCAGACGTCATTACACGTCATCTCCGCTCACCTCCTGTAAATTAATGCCTTACGCCGACAAAACCTTGATGAACTCGTATTTTGCAAGCGCCTGACGGGTGACGTTCTCCATATATCCGATGGGGATGACTTCGATCCCGTCATTATAGACATTTACTTCCTCTGCGGAATCCAGCACGTCCTTCGCTGCCGGATCCTCTGCCTTAACCCGCTCAAGCCGTTCCCTAAACGTCTGAGCAAGCGCAGTAGGAACATTGGCCTCGGGAGAGGTAAAACTATCGAACATGTCAAAAAGTCCTCCGATATCCTCTCCAAGGAAATCCGAAACACTACTGACAGAGTCGGGAGCCTTTTCGGGTTCCCCTGCTGCCTCGGCAGGAACTGCCTTTTCGGGCTGCACAGCTACTGCATGCGTGCTCTCCTGCTCTGCGGTTTCCTGTACTGTCTCTTTAGGCTCTGCCTCTGTCTTAACCTCTGTCTTGACATCAGCAGGCTTTACTTCGGCGGGAGCCTGTGCCTCGCACTCCGCTGCGGCTTCCTCTTCTTCCCTTCTTGCAACTTCTTCGGCTACCGCAGCTACCTGCTGCCAGTAAGCCTCATCATCAGCAAAGGGATTATCATCCCCGGAAGTGATAACGGAAAAACCATTTGCAAGTGCAAGATCAGTTTCGCTTGTCGCATTAACCCCCGCTTCGGGTTCGGGCTGTGCCTTGGGCTGTTCCTGAACGCGTTCTGTTTCCTTGCGCACGGGTTCGTTAACATACGAAGCGGTATTAACCGCATTCCCAGCTGCCAGCTTTGCCTCAAGTGCCTCGACGCGTTCCTCCAGGAGCCGCATCTTGACCTCAAGGGCCTCGATGCCTTCCTCGTTTACGGACGCTATGCGCAAGAGTTCAACCGTTATAGCTGACATGTCAGGATCGTACATCGCGCTCTTACGGACTTCGGCAAACTTCTTTGAAAGATAGAGTGCCTGTTCGAGACTTACCTTACCGGCTAAGTCCTTTAAAAGGCCCATGTACCCTTCTCCGCGCTCGAGAAGTGTCCCGCCCGCCTTTTCGATCACGAGATCGGTAAGTATGCCAACGGCATCTGTAAGGATATTCACCATATCCTTGCCCTCACTCCTGTATCTTTCACAGCAGGTGATTATCTCGGGTGCGCGATTTCCGGCTACAGTCGTTATAAGCCTGAAAACCTGCTCATACGGCTCAAACCCGAGAGCATCCGTAACCTCTGCCACTCCGATGTCTATAGTTTCGGAGAAACACTTTTCAAGGTCACGCAGAGCGTCTCGCATCGATCCGCCCGAATGCGCCGCTATCGCGTATGCGGCATCGTCGGTGATAGTACACTGGTACTTATTTACTATCTCCTTCAGATGCTCTGCGATCTTCTCAAAGGCTATCGCCTTAAACGAGAAGGTCGTGCAGCGTGAAAGGATGGTCACCGGGATCTTGGACTTCGCAGTGGTGCAGAGGATATACATGCACCATTCCGGGGGCTCCTCGAGGAGCTTTAAAAGAGCATTGAACGCACCGTTAGAGAGCATGTGCGCCTCGTCGATGATATAAACCTTGGTCTTTGCCTCCATCGGCTTATACCTGCTCTCTTCGATGAGCTCTCTTGCGCGCTCAACGGAGTTGTTTGAAGCGGCATCTATTTCTACCACATCGACCATCTCACCGCGCATGATCTTCTTGCAGCTCTCACACTCACAGCACGGTTCCCCGTCCGGAGTCTTGTGGCGGCAGTTCGCCGCCATGGCGGTGACTCTTGCCAGAGTCGTCTTTCCGCAACCTCTGACACCCTCAAAGAGGTATGCCTTTGCGAAAGAGTCCTTCTGGCTCATCGCCTTGAGTATCTTAACATTGATTTCCTGGCCAATGGCCTCAGAATAGCGCATAGGGCGCTCATTACCGGCTAGATTGATCATAAGCACCCTCCTTTCTGCTATCTGACAAGCCGTACATTATAGTCGTCATGACTGTTTTCCTCCTATAAATTGCCAGCCGTTCCTCCTGCCAAGCGATGTGGGCTGGACGTTTCTGATCGTCCACCCGCGCAGCTGCGGCGAATTCCGGGCTATGTCCCATGCCGCCCTCAAAGAGGTGGCATAAACGTAATAGTGTTTTCGGATAGCCGCGCAATCGCTCTTGTCGGCTATCAGGAAGTAGAGATTCTTGTCCATCTCTCACATCCTTGCGAGTATTTCAAAGAAATCGTTCTTTGAATACGACCTTGACGCCCTCGCACGGCGCATATGGGAAACTAAATCACCGAGGAGATCTTCTATCTCATATCTCCTCATGGCAGAAGATGTCGCCTCCGCCTTAAACAGAAGGGCTGAGATCATGGCATACAGATTGGGGATGTATTCCTTATACTTCTCAAAGAAGCAATCGGGATCCTTTTCCTTCATCATAGAAAAGAGCCTGAAAAGTTCTCCCTTATCCATTGATTCGGGCCCGTGATAAGCCTGTAAGCGGTTTAAAACATTACAGAGCTTACCATCTGCCACTACCGCCCCTGCAACGTCCGTATGCCCCTTACAAAAGGCATAGAGCCAAGGCATGGCGCTGTCTTCGACACCGGCCTCCTTGTAGAACTCTTCCCTTGACGGGATCCGGCATCGGTAGATCTGGCATCTGCTCTCGATGGTATCGAGCAGCTTCTTCGTGCCGACAAAAATGCAGACAACATCATCCCGATCCTCGAGAGTCTTCAAAAGCGCGTTCTGGCATGATACGTTCAGAACGTCAGCATCCGCGAAGTAGAGGACTCTTTCCTTATCATCCGCGGTAGACAAGGCACTAAGGAGTTTTCTTATCTCCTCGACGCCTTCCTCGGCGGGGTAAAGGAAACGGGGGCAGTTATAAATCTGCCCCACCTCCTCATTCAGTATGCTTGCAGCCATGCGAAGAGGCTCTGACTGCGAATAATCGTAAAAGATCAATCCAGCCATCAGTTCTTCGCCTCCTTCTCTTCTTTCTTCTGGCTGATGCTCTGATTATCCTCGAGCGTGATGGAGCACCTGAAATATTCCGAATAGATCATTCCGGGAGCCTCATCGGGATGTTCTGCCATGAACGAGCACAGATCCGTATCAACAACATCACGATCTGCGCTCGCCTTATCGGCAAGCCTTACAAGGATAGCCTCCTTTGTTCTCGGTGGAACGCAGTCCCTGTAAGTCACGTGGCATGCTGCCGCGATGTTTTCGAGCACGTCACGGACACGTCCGTATGTAACACCCTTGTTCGCTTTCTCGATAGCCTCGATATATCTATCGATAATGGTGACACCCGCGGACGGGAAGCCGACAAAATAAGAGTTCTCTCTTCTCTTGTTAAAAGGGAAGGGAACGAACTCTTTGCCTTTGCCGATATCATGGAGCAGAGCGCCGGTGATCGCTATGTCTCTGTTCACCGTGATGTGGTCCTTGTGGTATTTGGCGTCAGCCTCATCAAGGGCTATCATGTCATCGGTGATCTTTGCCACTTCGATCGTGTGCACCAGCAGCCCTCCGTTAAAGGAGTGATGGCTGTGTCCGCCCGGCAGCATAGCGAATGCCTTTACGGCAGCAGGCCCGAAAGCTGTCTTTAATAAGCAGTTCAGCTTCGGTTCCTTAACGGACTCGATAAGCCCGTTCAGTTCTTCCGTAAGCATCTCCCTCTGCTCTTCTGTAAGTCCCGGAGCAAAATCGGAAAGCTCGAACTCTCCTTCGGGAGCAAGCGAGATCTCCTTCACCTTGAGCTGGATCTCGCTCGAGCGAAGGCCTACCATGCCCTTTACCTTCACGACCTGTCCGACCATCTGCCTGATCGTCGGCGGGATCGCCTCCTTAAAGATCACGGCATCAGCAGCTCCGCTCTGGTCTTCAAGGCTTGCGTTTACCCACTCTGCCTTTTCAGAGAGGCCCAGCTTTGCAAATTTGAGCACGAAGCACGATTCGATCACTTTGCCTGAGTACTCCTTAAGCTGTGAGATGGTGATGCGTTCCTTACTCATACCGCCCACCTCCTGACCTTGATCGTAGTCTCATGGCGCTGCGTGCTCGCGGTCTTTCGTCTGCTGTTTCTCATATCTCCACTCTTGATTATAGTGACCGTGGAGCTTATCACTGTCTGCTTGCTATTCTTCATAGCCGCACCTCCTTTAAATGGGCATAAAAAATAGCCCTAAGGCAATAAGCCAAAGGACTATACTTTTATGCATATATTAAGTTACACGTATAGTTATCCCTCCTATAAATGCAGCCCTCCCAAAGGGAAAGGTCTTACAGGCATCCGTTTATTGGAACGCACGGACACATACAAAAGGATGATCTATACAATCAAATTATAAGCAGCGACAGAAAAATTTGCAACAAAAATACCCTCCCCCGGCAAATAAATGCCAAGGAAGGGTATAGAGTTAAAAAATGCCCGTCCGCAGGGGACAGATAAAACATTACTTACGTTCCGGCCAGAAGGCCCGGACCTCTTCAAAGTTCTTCTCTACTACCTGACGCTCTTTTTCCGTCAGTTTCGAGTACAGATATGAATATGTAGGGTGTTCCTCTACTTTTGCCAGTGCTTCTTTATCGGCAAAACATATAAGGTCCCCGACACAACAATAGCATCCGGACTCCTTATCAGTGATCCGAAGATCTATGCGGAGCGCTCCCTCATCAGCGAAGCATTCCTCAAGCATTGTTGTATACTCACCTTCGGGAGCATCAAATTCTACCGAATCCCATGCCCCGAAACCATATACCCTCGCATTGGGGAACTTTTTCCTGATCATCGGGCAGAGCATCGGCGCATACTTCTCGCACGAGCTGAATGTCGCTACCGTCGTTGCGTCCCTTCCTATCCGGAACTTGACGTTCAGGATGCATTCGTCAAAACCGGGATCCTTTACAAGATGTGCCGCCCAAAGCAAAAAGTCGATCCGGTCAACGCCGACGACCATATATTCGCTATGGCCGTTGCCATATCCGTTACACTCTCGCTGGATGTCTCCTATGACTTCCAGAATCCCTTCACTGTAAGGGTGCTGCCCCTCCTGACACTTATAGACCGCACGCGGCTTTCCGTATATCCTCTCCATCTTCGTCTTCTGCCATTCTGCTTCGGTATAATAGAACGAGCAGTTTAAGCAGCCCGGATAGCGGTCGGGATAACGACGCCTGAACTCGGCTATCGCCTCGGACAAAGACACGGCCTTTATCACGATATAGCAGTCGCGCAGCGGATACATCGGATCATCTCCGAATGTAAAATAAAACTTATCCATAGAATAAAGGGGCTCACAATGCGAGCCCCTGTTCACCTCCTTTAAATCATAATATCTCACACCCAGATGCGTCTGACGATGCCGTCATCTGTGCGCGTGATCTGCGTATCGGCAAAGTCCTCATCGGCGTCGCTCGCCTCACGGCGGATCGCCTCAACGTACTCTTCCTGAGTCGCATAGTCTTCTCTCCGCTCGAGGATATAGTCGATAAATTCCTGCTCTGTAAAGAACCGGCAGAAATAGAACAACGTATCGACCAGATCGCGGTCAGTTTCCCAGCCCCCGTGACTGTTTATGCAGTCGATAAACTCCTCAATGCCGTTGAAAACAACATTGTGAAGCGAGTCAATGCTTTCACCGCAGGCCTGAAGTATATTCAGGAGCGCGATAAAATCCTCTTTAGTATCAACAAGGTCGTATTTCTCCCAGTTTTCCAGCAGATATGCCTTTGCTGTAATGGGCTTTACTTCCTCCTGTCTTATATACGGCATTTATGTCACCTCCTTTAAACTGTTGCCAGCTCCTCATCAAGAGAGTAGAACCTGCCCGTTTCCCTCTCGTATTTGAATACACTATCCGAGAGGATATCCTGATTCGGAACCTGCTCTTCATTGACCTCAGGCACCATTTTCTTGAAGATGTCGGCATTGAGTGTCTCATTAAAGATGGGGACAACCACCAGCTCATGTACAGAACTCGGGAGAATATAAAGGTCGGTTTCATACTTGTCCGATATTTCCTTCAACGCGTCGCTATATACTATAGCCCCCGCGCCCCAGACTCTTGACTCATTGGTAATCACCATGATCGGACTGCCCTCACTGAGAATTGCCTCCAGTTCCGCGCGGTCCATCATATCGTCATTCTTATCGTTCTCTTCAAGGAGCTCAAGCATCAGCTTGTAGATAGAGCACGTCCTTACAGTAAACAGTTTCGGCGAAGAAACCTTTGCCGCCTCGAAGATCTCACTCTCTTCGACGCCCCACTGCTGCATGAGTTCGTTATTTACCTGGATCGTACCCGTTCCTTTTCCGCCTATATTCACCAACATCCTATAGGTGATGACGATATCCCCTGCATACTCCCTGTAAGGGATGTCTTTTAGTCTGTTCCTGTTTCGCTTCTTTGAGATCAGGGTAACAAACAGCAGCTCCTTTGCGCGCTCCCAATCTGTTAGGAACTCCAAGTCAACACCAGTGCTCTCGCTCGCCTCATAATATGACTTGATGATGTCTTCCACCGCCTCGTCAACAGTCATTTCGCCTCTGTCGATCTTATAGAGGTGATAACCGATATAAATGTTCGGCGCGATATACTCACCCTTCTTCCGTATTGCGAGCGCCGTAAAGGTCTGTTCATTATTCCTCTTGACATGGTTCAGTTCAACATTGAACTCTTCACCTAATTTCGAAATAACCTTCTCACATAAAATCTGCTCTAAATTCATTGTAAAAATCCTCCTATAAATAATGCGGCTTGCGCCGTGTCATGAGCCACATCGGCTCCCTCCTGTACATTTTCAGAATGATTGCAGTCTGATCCTCACTATGCCGGTATCTCCGTCACAGTCAGCATCGATGGCCACGATCTTTCGGTATAATAGGGATTGATCGCAGTCAGAACGTAAACATCGTCATCCGTGTCGACTCCCATATCCCTGAATCCTATTACCGTGTGGGCTACCTTGTTCCACTCGAGCGTATTGACCGCTCTTTCGATACTGTTCCATACACTTACGATATCCGATGCGTAATGCTCGCAGTATCTTCCGGCGTGCTGGATCAGCCTTGATAATATGTCGCTTGTATTTATCACGATCCGACCAAAGCAGCCGGGCGCGTCAACATACTGACCGACACATTCTATCTCGGGATTGGTAAGCATAAACCTTGCCTTTACCCGTTCGATAGCCTCTTTGTTTCGCTTAGTTTCCATCGCATTTCCTCCTTTAAATAAATAAAAGGCCGCCCACATTCGGCGGCTGTTTCTCTTCCCGCCGTTGGCGTACCTTCTTGTCAAAAGGATTTTAATAAAACTCGTGATAGCGCTTATGGAATGTTTCTCCGTCTATCACTTCACCCTTCAGGATCAGCAGCCTCTGACGCGTGAGAACGCCCTCATCGGATATGTACTGTATCCCCACGTCATAACGCTGGTTTTTCGGGTCAGACCATACACAGTTTTCAACCGTGCATAAAACCACGTCCTTTAGACCTTTTTCATCGCACCATGCTTTTACCTTGGTTACGATGTCAGCTACCACGTCAAGCTTCCAGTCAGCTGCGTCATAGTCCATGAACTTCAGTCTGCCCATCTCCGATTCACCTCCTTTAAATGAATAAAAGGCGCGTCTTCCGATGCGCCCTGTTGCAGTCCCCTTTGGGGACACCTCCTTGTTACTGTGCGCCTCCGGCGCTGTTTCCTCCTTTCTTCTTTTTAGGGATAATGGCAATAAAAAAAGACCTTGATCGCTCAATGTCCTTTGATATCCCATATTCCGTCTCCTTTAACATGCCTTCTCCCGAAACGGTATTTCCGTTCCCGGAAAGGACTAGCAGGCACCTGCTGCCTTAAGCCGAAAGGCACGAAAAGATCACTCTTTCAGCTCCCAGTATCTTTTTAAGCGATAGAAAGTTGATTTACTGATCTGCATTTCTTCCATGATCTTCGCCATGGAAAGACCTTCTTCCATTTTCGCTTTAAAAGTCATTCTGAGCAGCTGCATCTTTTCATCATCCTTCTTCCTGCCCGCGCCTCTTGCATTATGGCGCTCCTGCCTGCTCTCCAGGTCTTTCACATATTTGGTCAACTGGTCCAACCGGGCCTCTAACTTCGCGATATGCGCGTCCTGTTCCTTCATGATACCTACTAATTCTTTGACGTTCCTGAGCAGTTCTTTAACCTCATTCACGTCATTTTCACCTCCTTTAAATCCTGTGCATCTTCCGATGCATACTTAGCCGTCCATTAGACGACCTGTTACCGAATGCTCAAATAGGCACCGTTTTCTTCCCGGCGCTTCTTTAAGCTATAACAGCAAAAAAGAGCCCTGATAACTCAAGGCTCTTTAGATCCACTGTTACATTCGCCTCCTATAAATGCAGCCCTCCCAATGGGAAAGGTCTTACAGGCATCCGTTTATTGGTGCACACGGACACATACAAAAGTTTAAAAGGCTATACATATTATAAGCAGCGCTTTTTGTTTTTGCAAACGAATTATATAAAATAGAGTCTTATTAGATATTTTTCCTCCCTATTCATCTACGCTGTCCAACAGCTCTGACGTACACATATATATCTATCAGTCGGAATCTGGTATGATTATTTACTACAAGCAATCACTTTTTCAGAATGCGACTCTCAAGAGTTATTGCTTGACGTAATGTATGCTTCGGCCTCTTCTTTAGTAATCGACTTTATGGAGACCGGCACCCCCTGATATTTTATATCAACCTTAAAAGGGGTTTTCTTAACCTCGAGTTCAAACGACTTAGATCCACTCGCCACCATCCACTCCTGAGTATAATCGTGAGACGAGTTGGCAGGGAAGGTCAAAAGATAATAATCGTTTTTTTCTGAACGCTTGCAAATGATATAGCAGACTTCATATGTTTTTAAAAACGTATTGCTTGTGCCCTTGAATGCACAAAGGGGCTCCATTGGAACAGTGGTATTAGTGGTATCCGCCTGCAAATCATGGGCGAATTGCGACACGGAGCTACCCAGGTAGATAAACAGTCCGATTACTATTCCTGCCAGAATAATGCCACCTACTATGTAAGTTTTGATTTCATTCTTTTTCTTCATTTTGTCTCCTTTGTATCCATATTAAGCAATTCCTCACAGATGAGTTCTGCGGCCTGCCTGATCATTTTCTGTTCTTTGTTTCCGATCATAATTATATACTCTTATTTAATATTAAATAACATTTAATAAACATTAATTTATATGCTTGCTTCTCAGGTGTCACTTTCTTACATTTAATTAATATTAATATTCTTTTTGTACTCTTTTTTTAATATTATTTAAATGGATATAACTCAATGCGCCCGCAATGCCTCTTACTCACCCCGATATGAGCAGAAACGACTTTTGAACATTTATTAAAGATTATATAACATTTATTAAATATTTAATTAATATTTTTTAAATCACTTGTCTCCCGGATTCATATATGCGCGCAGGGCTCTCTCAATAAGCATTGAAAGAGAAGAGAGGCCGTTTTCCTTATAGAATTCCATTGCCTTTTTATAATCTTCCTCAAGCATGGTTATTGTATACTGCTTTCTTGTAACTTCTTTCTTCGGTCTGCCAAGGCTTTTCTTTTTCTTCTGCCTTGTCTTGGGCATAGGCGGATCCTCAGGCGTAGCATCAGCTCCGTTAGCTTGCGTACTAACAACTATGCCTTTTACACCCTGGTTCTGTACGACAGCGCCATTTTCCGGGTCTTCTTTCGTCTTTTTATCCCCATCAATGCCCGTTACGGGCTCGGGTTTAACCAAGAGTTCATCTTTATAATTTGACAGATCAAACTTCGGTTTACGCATTTTTGATCCTCCTTTCAATTTCCTTAACAACCGCCCTGACATCATTAGCTGCATCCGATCTTGGATCGTAATCGGTTATGCCCACATGTGCTGAGACGTTTTCACTCAATACGACTGCCATTCGTATTTTTGTATCAAACACAGAGGTCCCTATCTGTTCTGCAATATTACCGGCCATATCTTTTACGGCTTTCGAAAGATTAGTATTATTGACATTCTTATTGACCAGTATACCTAATACCTTCAGATCAGGGTTCGTTGACTCCTTTATCTGCATTAATGTCTCTGCAACACCTGTGTCACCCTCCAGAGATGTAACATCCGGGAGCATCGGAATGATCGCATAATTACTTACACTTAATGACAAGAAATGAGCCCACTGCGGCGAGGGATTTACATCGAAAAGAATGTAATCATATTTATCACGCACACTATCAAGTGCCTTTTTTAACACACTAATCTTTGCCTGCTGGTTAATTCCGGCTACAATATTTGTTGCCGGCACTATATCAAGGTTTTTCTTAATATTGATTATGGCATCGGAGAGTGGTTTGTTTCTGTAAAGAACATCACTTATGGTAAGCATGTCATCGTCTTTCTTTACGCCTGCAAAGAAAGATATGTTGGCCTTCTGGCCGTCCATGTCGATAAAAAGGACCTTCTTCTTCTCGGAAAGCAGCCATCCGATGTTAAAACAGCAGCTTGTTTTCCCTGTCCCGCCTTTCTCGTTGATAAATGTTATTACATTCGCCATATTTTCCTCCTGTAATTAAATGTTTAATTAATGTTATTTAATATTAAATAAATTGCCCTTTACTTCGAGCTCCTTTTTTGAACTCTTATTTAATATTAATTAAAGGTATTTTAATTTTAGAAAATAACCGCTGCTGCCGAATTTTCTTTTTCAACAGTTTATTTAATATTAATTAAAGGTTTTTAAAGGTTATTTAATATTTATTTGTGATTATTTTAACATTAATTAAACGGAAAATAAAGCCCTTTTTTGTATTTTTTTTGGACCGGTCACCTTTTTATCACCCGCTTAATCGCGTCCAGAATGCCCGTATTCGGTTTCTAGCACAGAACCCCCCATAAATATACGTTCTTAAAAATTTGAAGGCCTTTACGGGGCTAATTCTCATCAAAGTAAAGATCAAATTTGAAGATTTTTTCTATTTTTTGCGTTTTTAAGGCATGTCATCTCTATGTTAATATTAAAAATCCCCGAATTTAATTCGGGGATAAAAACTTTTGATTTTTGGTAGGGTAGGAGAGTAAGTTTTTCAGAAAGAGCAACTTCTTACAAAATGGTATTCGATCGTCCCCCCGTTTACGAGGAAATCATCAAGACCTTTTCCCTTGGCTTCGTCCCATTCTGCGATAGCTATTCCAAACCCCATTTCAGAAAGCGCATCCACAAGACCGTTCTGAGCTTTTAATACAGCCTCATTATGGTTCTTGTCAGCATCATAGGCAACTATAATTGCCCTGGTGCCATGATCTTTGAGGATCGAAAGAGGTGAAGGCGTATCTGAATCTAGATAGAGCAGGGTATGAGAGTTAACCCCCGGTACGTCTACAACTATGCTGTTCAGAATATCTGCGGCGATCATCGCCTTCTTCTCACCTTCCGTTATATAGATGAATTCTAAGTCCGCCTTTCCAGGGGACTTGTAGAATCCCAGATGATTGCCCGACCGGCAGCCTCCAAGATAACGGTTCTTCACTATGCGCTTCTGAAGCGCGTCACGGTCCTCTGCGTATGATGCGAGGTTCATGTACTTGCCGAGCTGAACATAATTCGTTCTCATTCCCTGAGCCTTCGCCTCGGCTGCCGCATGCTCATATTCCTCTTTGGTTATATCATTGCCCTTATCGTCCTTCCATCTGCGCTTTACGCCGATGCGCATAGCAACGATATTACCGTAAAGGTCATACTGAGGGTAGAGGATACCCCCAAGCCCTGCTATGGTCGCCTTTCCCGCGGAATTATAATACAGACCAGGGATTCCTTCGATAGATCCGCCCATAGCCTTTCGGATCTTCTCTCCAACATCCTTTCTCAGGGGATTTACAGATTTGTACTTTTTATTGTTAAATCTGTAAGCATCAGGCTCCGGAAGCGACACGATCTGGTTGAACGCAATTACATCGTCGGTCATTCCGTCGCGATGCAGCTTCTCCCTGTCTTCAGGATCGAGCTTGAACATGGATACCATGATAGAGTATGCCCTGTTAAGCTGCTCAGAAGAAAGAGGCTGGATCTCTTTCTCTACAGTGAAGGGCTTCTGCTTTATCACGTCCCCCCTCACATATCCTGTTCCGCCAAGTTCCTTTGCGGTCTTCGTGTTCGGATGACGTGCAATATACTGCGATACAGCCTCGAACACTGTGGCACCGCCACTTGTATTGCCTACGCATACATAAGTGTCGCCATCGGATCCGGTTATGGTCTCACCGAATTTCAAGCCTGACACCCTCTGACAGTAGATCAATACTCCGTCACTTCCATCCGGCATCGGCGGATCGTCCGGATGAGTGAAGAAACACCAGTCCGTGTGATCACAGAACGGACACGGACAAGATCGGTTCACGCTCTTAAAGCGCGTTCCAAATACTGGTACATTCATATAGTTACCTCCTAAAAAAGATTAGGGACATCTGCCGGATAACAAGACCCAACGACGTCCCCACAATTATAGACTCGCTACAATCTACCCCGTCCCCAAGGTTTTTAGGGGAGCGGATGGCAAAAAAATAACGAGTGCACATAAGAAGCGGACCATACGCGCGTGCTCTCGTCAAATCTTCCGTTACTGGAACCTCGGAAGCATATACAGTAGTTTATCTATCAATACCATTATATGCAGCGAGGATCAGATTTGCAACGAAATTGAAAAAAATTTCTAAATTTCTTTAAAAAAAGCTGGGGTGTTTGTATCCCAGCCTTTCAGCGAGAAGACAAAATCGGTTTTGGGAATACCCCAAAACCGATTTTAAATACTCTTATTGAGAGCCGACGACTGCCATATTTTTTTCTATTTCTTTACCTTAACATCACTATCGCAGTGCAAATGCTCCAGCGCGGTATTCTTGCTTACATCTAGGCTCGTTAACTGATTTTTTTCGCATTCCAAATACACAAGCGCGGTATTCTTGCTCACATCTAGGCTCGTTAACTGATTACCTTCGCAGCGCAACATCTTCAGCGCGGTATCCTTGCTCACATCTAGGCTCGTTAACTGATTACCGTAGCAATACAACATCTTCAGCGCGGTATTCCTGCTCACATCTAAACTCGTCAACTGATTACCACCGCAGTACAAAAACTCCAGCGCGGTATTCCTGCTCACATCTAAACTCGTCAATTGATTACCTTCGCAGGTCAAGACCTCCAGTGCGGTATTCTTGCTCACATCTAGGCTCGTTAACTGATTATCGTCGCAGGTCAATCCCTTCAGCGCGGTATTCTTGCTCACGTCTAGGCTTGTTAACTGATTTTCTCTCAATTCCAAATCTACAAGCGCGATATTCTTGCTCACATCTAAACTAGTCAACTGATTACCATCGCAGTACAATCCCTTAAGATTCACAAAGAACGCGAGGCCTTTTAATGACTTTAAGCCGCATTCATACAAAATTATATCTTCAACCGCAGAGATTTCAGTTGTAGACAACACCCCATTATTATCTTTATCGATATTATTTTCCACATAATATCTAAAAGACGCATCTGGGAAATTGGTCTCATTTATAGCTACGTCACCAGCAATAACTGTAGTCCCGGACTCTAAAGTTATACTCTTTACCTTGCTGTAGGAGCTCTTTACGGTCTTGCTGTTATTCTTAAGATATGCCTTTACCTTAAAACTGTATGTCCCTTCAGAAAGGTTTTTAACAGTGTAGCTTCTTAACGCAGCGCCGTCTTTCTTTAAGGTCTTTACTTTCTTATACTTGGTATCTGTATCTGATTTCATATAGATAAGATAGCCTTCTGCCCGCTCGGTGGCAGAGATAGTTACTTTTACCGCTGTTCCGTCATTTGCGGATTTAATGGAAATGACTGGCTTTGCAGGTTTGGTCGCTGCCTGTGCGCTTGTTAAGGGCATCAGGACAGCCATGCAGAAAGCAAGACATAATGCAAGCATCGTTTTTATCATCTTACTGAACAATTCTTTTTTCATAGAAACCTCCAAATGATGATATATGATTCCTTATTTTTTAGTGTACCAACCATGGTCGCAAACGTAAAGAGGGAAAAGGAGAAGTACAGCACACATTTCCCACAGTTTTATTGTTTGAATAAGGCGCGGGAATAAGGCACGGAGAGAATTATCCTTTGAAGGACATATTTTGTCTAGATAACATGGTAAGATAAAAAAAGACTGCCGCCATAATAAGGCAGCAGTTCAAAGGTATTATTTGTAGCTTACTTCTGTAAATATCGGCTCCCCGTCCGGAGCCGCACCTCCGTAGATCAGCAGATGGCTGAATATATCCCCGCCGCCAACGGCAACGTCTATTGCATAGCATACGGGAAGGTTCTTTGCTTTCTCGTCCGTTTCTATCTCTTTCCGTACCTGGGCCACATGCACCATATCCTCACAGAGGATCACGGGTATCACCATCGTAGCTTTCGCGGGCACTTTGGAAGAGAGGACGACCTTCAGGTTCGGGATGAGCTGTTCGGGCCAGTTCTCTTCCCTGCGCGACACTATCGGCACAAAGCATATGCCGCCTTCGAGAGAGGGCAGTATCATCGCATAACCAGCCTTATAGGTATAGCTGCCTGCCTGGACGGCAAACCCCTCGATCTTCTTTACCACGGGCCCGTCATATATCTTGCAGTCGACGATGAACTGGTTCAAAGCAAGGCATTTGAGTACATTGATGGTGTCGGAAAAGACCGGGAGATAAGGTGCTGCAAACGATTCCGAATAATATTGCCTAACCTTGGGGCCGAGCCCGTAAAAGAAAGCGGTCTGTACCGTCTGCTTTGTTTCTTCCACTTCAATGATGAACTGGAAGCAGTATCTTATTATGAATCCGTTCCTGCGCAACTTCGCAAGCCTCGACTGCAGGGATCTGTAGGGTTTGTTGAAGAGGAGCTGGAGCATGTGCGAGCTCATGTATCCGTACTCGAAGAGCGCCTGGAGGATATCCGTGTCATAACCGCCAAGCCTGCCCGTCCTTAAGCAGCGCTCGAAATACTCAGGGCTCACCGCTGGCCCGTCCTCATGGGATATCTGTATCCCCTCACGATAGATAAAGGGCGATGTCCCGCCTTTGATCTCATTCTTTTCCATTCAAACCTCACATGCAAACTTTATTCCTGCCGGTCGTCTTCGCGCGGTACATCTGCACATCAGCTGCCTTCGCAAGATCGTGATCCGACATATCATCCTTATATTCGGCAACACCGGAGCTTATGGTATAAGAGATACCCTCGGTCACCATGTTCTCGATATATTCCCTGGCAGCATCTATCCTCTTAAAAGCCGTAAACGCATCGACCGTGAGGAGTATCAGGAACTCCTCGCCACCGAACCTGATGATCTCTTCCTTTCGGAAATACTTCTGCAAGGCATCGGCCAGAGCCACAAGCGCCTTATCACCCATGTCATGTCCGTAAGTATCGTTTATGTTCTTGAAATGATCAATATCGACGAATATGGCAGTAAGCGGAAGCCCGTACTGGTGGTGGGATGCTATCATCTTCGGCAGCATCATCTCATAATATCCCTTATCGAAGAGTCCCGTCAAAGGATCCGTCATGCCTTCGTTCTCCAGCTCTTCATTGGTATCTTCGAGCAGGGCGATGGTCCTTGCATGCTTTCTTGTATCATGCTCCTGCGCCCGCCTCTGCGTGGCCGAAACTGCGGCACATACGATAAATGCAGGTACGGCAGCCATGATATCGGTCCCCTCCGACACGAAGGTAATGCCGCCTATGGCACTTATGATCAGAACGGCTCCGTCAGCGGCCGCCAGCACTAAAGCAGTAACGACCGGATAGCGGTTTAAGAGGAGCGGGGCAAGGAATACCATCGCGCACATCCACACGAGCACCGGAAGGGCAGGAGAGGAGAGGAACATGAGTGCAAGTCCTATCCCCGTACCCGCAAAACCTGCAAGCCCGATAAAATCCTTTATCTTCTCGTCCCTGACAAAGATCATGATCAGCACAAGGATAAGGACAGCTGCCGCAACGGCGTATGCTTTCCATTCACGGACACCGCCGAAGAACAGCACCGCGAGCATCATGGCAGAAGAGAAGATCCCGGCGGTTTCCAGATACAGGTTCCGATTATCTTTCTTCACAGCTCCAGATCCCCCTCTTCTTCATCCTGCATGTCGCTCTGCATGTAACCTGCCTTGAGCTTGATGTACTTGGGCTTTTCTTCGTTCACCTCGACAGCAGCGGGAGCCTCGTCTCTTGCCGCCAGCTCGTTCTCGGCACCGTCCTCAGCTGTACTGGTCTCGCCTTCTTCTCCGGTACTTGAGAACGATACGAACGATTCATCACCAAACAGGGATGCAGAGAAATCAAAGTCCGCATATTCCTCGTTCTTCTTCTCGAGCTTTTCTTCGACCTTCTCCATGGTCTTTTCACTAGGAGCGGTAGAAGCGATGCCGTACTTGGAGTAAAGCTCCTCCCAGTCATACTTCTTGCGCTTTAAGGTATTATAATCACTCTTCTCGAGGAAATTGACCTTCGCAAAGAAAGGCTCCACGGGAGCGCCCATCCTTGTGGTGAAAACGGTGCATTCCTTGAAATGCTTGTTATGGATGTCCGTACCGCTTAAGTTATCTACTTCTTCGAGCTGAGTACGAGTCGAATATGAGTAGCTGGGATTGTCGGTCGTGATCGCTGTCTGCGATACCGTCTCGATCTCCTTGTGCTCCCAGCCCTTTCCGGCCAGCTTGCTGTATCTTTCCATCTCCTTGATACCGCAGCGTCCAAAAACGATATGATGAGCGCAACCGCCGAGAGCTACCTCTTCCATGTATCTTGTTACGGGACTCTTGTCAAACTGCGCGAGCTCCTGAATAGCGCCAACAAAAGACACCCTGTACTTACGTGCAAGGGATATCAGCATCTCAAAATCGGGATGCAGGCATCTTGCCAGCTCATCTACTACAAAGACATGAGGGATCCTCGTATTCTCATTGCCGCCGCGTCTCATCGTTGCATTGATGAAACTAAGCACGAAGAAGAGTCCGAAACCGGTAGATACGACTTCGGGTAAGTTGATGGCGTAATTGACAACCGTGATCTGGCCCTTCAGGAGCATCTCGTCCATATCTATAGTCGCATCATCGGGCGCGCATAAGAGGAATCTTACGCGGTTCTGCGTGAGGAATTCATTGACGAGCATCTGGAGTCCCTTTGCCTGGGCGTTCATGTCCTTCTGTCCTTCACCCAAAAGGTGTCTGCCCACGAAATCGCAAACGAACGTGAACGGATGGCCATCCATGTCCTTATTTATCGCCTTAAGAGCCGTAAAGTAAGGTTTCAGTCTGTTAAAATCGTTGATGCAGAGTTGGATGTCAACGAGGTTGGGCTGTCTGCCGACCATCTTTGGGAATGTTAAGAGCAGCGTTATCGCGATCGATTCCGTGACCGTCCTGTTAAGTCCTACGAAGTAGGGATCGCCCTCGCCCTTTAAGGCATTCAGCTTTGTAAGGATCTCGGCGACCAGCACCGCACGTTCGGCGATGACACTCTCCCTGTCCTCCGCGGGGACGTTCGGAGAGATATATAGCGGATTAAAGCCTTTCAATCCTTTCTTCCACTTTCCGGTCTTCTCATCATACTCGGGGTCTACGATGTTCACATCTATACCCTTAGCCATTGCGAGCTTTGCATAATGGTCGTTCATCGAAGAATCCGGACAAAGTGCCGTATAACCGATCTTTCTGTATGTAAGCCCGATCTTTTCGATCTCCTTGGCCGCCTTTTCATCCGTAGGAGTAAGAGCCGACAGATCGAAGTCATGCCGTCCCTCTACCCTGCGGTTAAGATATGCCTTACCCTTCTCTAAGAGCTTTACCGCAAGGGAGATCATCTTGTCTTCATTCCGGCAGCGGCGTTTCATGTCATCGTTAAACATCGGCTCCAGCACCATCGAGGACTTACCTGTACCGGTAACACCCGTGATGATCATGTGAAGAAAGCGCTGTACCTCTGTGATGACAAACCTTGAACCGTTAAATTTGGTCTTAAGGAACGTAATGTCGTACTGAAATCTTTTATTCTTTCTAAGGTCAAGGTGCTCTAAAAGCCTGAATTCTTCGATCTCCGAGAGAACAAACTCATCCCATGTGATCTTCACGAAGCCCCTTATGCAGGCGAAGGTGAGAAGAACCGTCGGGAATATCGTAAGGATGCGGATCAGGAACATCCACTTCGCTCCGGTGACATACTCGTTCGGCTCCGGAAGGAGCAGGAGAGGAACTACAATGGCATAGGAGAGCTTATACCAGACCGATGCCAGCGTCACCGCCAGCACGCATGTAAGTGCTATAAGATATGTCCTTGCCCGGACCTGTGTGTTCCAGTAGTCATAGACGGTCAGCAACATGAATACCAGGATCCCACCAGCAAACACTGCCACGTTCAGGATAGTAGGCTCCACAGCGTTGCTGTCACCGAACAGGAAGGCCCTCGTAAAGCCATAGAGGAATTTTCCCACCACGTACGCGCACAGGATAAGATACCCGTAGCCGAGTATCAGGCTAAAGAGCGTCTTCCTCGAGACATGGTGATGGACCTTTTCCTTTTCATCCTCGATATCCTTGCGCATCTCGGCAGCTTCATTCAGGATGCTCTCCCAGGCCTGGATGCTCTTCACCGAAGGCGCAAAGCTCACAAGATCCGCCCCGAAGGATTTTATGTCTTTCATGGTAGCAGCCTTCACTTCCTCGGAGACCACCACATTCTCAACTTTTTCCTGTTCCGCCATATCACTACTCCTATCATGAGTCATGTGGAATTTTTGTATCTAGATATATTATCAGCAGAGAACGAGTTTTTTGCAACGAAATTGAGCTCCGGGAGAAAAATTTCAAAAAAAATTTCAAAATTTTTGCAAAATATATTTTCCCTGCTCATAATCCTTAAGCGAAAGACGAAAATAGTTTTTTTCTCAGCAACATACAAACGCTCCTGTTTGTTGATAAACATAAAGGCAAACAAAACAACAGAAGCTATTTGTTTAAGAAGACGCAGAAACGCAGTAAAATCAAGGCCTTCAGAGCACAAGAGGCAAAGGGAACGGAGCCATAGGTAACAAAAGCGGATTATTTGCGCGACATGGTAATCAGCGGCAGGTAACAAAAACGGATTATACCACAATTACGGCCGGTAACCCAAGATAAAGCGGCAGGTAACAAAAAAAGATTATGGCTGTTATGGATAAACAAAATTCAGGATCCTGGAATTATAAAGCGTATATAGCAAAATAAAGCCTTGCGATGCCGCTCCGGGCCAAGCAGCAGGAAAAAGACAAAGCATCTTATGAAGAACCAGAAGGTAACCTAAAAGGATTATTTCTTTAATCCAATTATGTTACTTTTCTGGCAAGGTAACATAATTGGATTATATTTTAATCCGATTGTGTTACCAATATGGGGTAGGGTAACCAAAAAGGATTGTTTTAGGGACAAAAACACCACGCAGGTAACATAAATAGATTATTAATAATCCGATTATGTTACCTCTAATAAGCGCACCATAAAATACACGACAAGAGTAGAACATAGAAAATACAGGTCTTTTTGAATAAGGTAACAAGATTGGATTATTATTCCCGGGAATGAAATATCCGGATCCAGCATAAACAAATAATCCCAAAGTATGACCGTGAATAGGAAAGGTAACATAAAAGGATTATGAATAATCCTTTTATGTTACCTACGAAATGCGAATGATACAGAAGTAGAACATAGTAAAAGAAAGGAACAGATGGGTTCTATCGGATGAAAGATAAGAGAAGCGAGGCAGGCTTCCGCCCGCTTTACCCATAGCCAAGGAGCGGATGATCACGCAAAATAATCCCAAAGGATAACCTGTTGAGTAAAAGAAGTAACAATTTCGGATTAAAATAATCCGAAATTGTTACCGAAATGCTTGACGTGGTAATATTAATAGATTAGACTAAAGAACAGTAAATACCACACATGCTTCCGGCAAAGAACTGTTTATCTGCTGCTCTTCTGGCGGTTCCTGTTGTATGTTAAACACATTACAATCAAAACAACAGGAGTTAGGCTGTTTATAGATATATGAGAAATGCAGCAAAATCAACGCCTCACGAGCTCAAGGGTCAGGCAGACCAGAGCAAAGAGCAATAAGATCGGATTATAGTAGCCCATTTATGCGAAAGAAAAAGTAATATAAATGGATTATTACATGATGGCCACAGTTTTGCAAAAAGGGGCGAGAGGTAACAAGATCGGATTATTAATAATCTGATTTTATTACCATACCCAAATAGAGGTAACAGGAAAGGATTATTTTTTGTTGAAAGTAACACGATTGGATTGTTCGATAATCCGATTATGTTACCCACGGCAGAAAAACAAAGATAAAGCAGATTCTTGGGCAGTGAACAATGTCTATCTAAAAACAGGAGGTTAATTATGCCGGTTGGAAGAAACAAGGATAGGAAGTATGATACGATCGTAGCTAAGTCGCCATCGCTACTCCTGTGCAAACATACGATGAGTCTCACAGAAAAAAAACTGTTTGACCTCTCACTGGTCACGCTAAAAAAAGACTATGAGTCACCGGGCGGGGTATTAAAAATCCCGGAGGGAAAACAGGTCGAGGTAAAAATACCCGCGAAGGAGATCAAAGAAACACTAGGGCTTACGTCCACAAATATTTATACAAAACTCTATGAAATTGCCGAAAATTATACGAAGATCAAATTTGCACTGAAGAAGGATCCGACCTCGAGCGATGTTGACGATTCTGCCTTTGAAATGATGGTTCCCTTTCCGTATTGCAAATATGAAAAAGGTGTCTGGACGATGAGGTTCGAATCAGGCCTGAACAAAGAGATTTCTAATCTGGATGCTGGCAATTATGCATTATCGGATACTGCGATAACCTCGAAGTTCACTAGAAAAGCTTCTTCTGACCTGTACGACATAATAACCTGGTACAAATGGAAAGGAGGCTTTACCATCTCAATATCAGAGTTTCGCACGCTGCTTGGCCTTGACATGGAAGTAAAAGATGAACAAGGGAATATAAAGAAAGTAAGCAAATATGCTAATTACAAAAGACTAAATGCACTTATAATCAAGCCCGGCATTGAAGAAATAAACCAATTATCGGACATCATTGTAACCGTCGAAACCATAAAAGAACGGAATAGTGTAAAATATCTTAAATTCTCATGGACCAAGAAAGTCGAGTCTGTTACAACTGAAAGCGGACAGGAAGTGATACTCGCCAGCAATCCGCTCGGGGAAATTGATGAAGACATGGCAGCAAGCGCAAGGATCCTGAAAATGATCATTACAGATCCGGAAATATCTGAAAATGATGTTCTCGTGCTGCTCATGACAGCCAACGGTGATCAGGAGGTCGTCATCGAAAAGTGGCAGCTGTACAGGAAACAGAAGATGACGACGACGATCGATAAGCCAGTGGGATGGATTATCAGCGCAATCAAAAACAATTACAAGGGCAATATAGAAGATGTTGATCTTAAAGATGTAGTTGAGGTGGGCCCGGCAACAAACGAAGATAATGAAGATGTATTGGACAGCATAAGCGAGTTGCTCAGAAATTACGAAAAGCCTTTTAAACTGAAGGACATAAGAGCAATAGCTAAACAAGCCGGAAATGATGTTTCAAAAGTTGAAAAAGCCTATAAGGTTCTGAATGCTCAGAAAAACATCGAAGACCATGTGGCATATATGATAGCGGCGATCAGGGATGATTATGAGCCGCCGAAGAGAACAAAAAAAGAAAAGTCTAACGAATTCAACGAATTCCAACAACGTCAATACAGCGAAGCAGACTATGTAGAGTTAGAAAGAAGGAAGCTCAATAAATTATAAAAAATTTTGATGTCGATGAGATCGACAACGATGAGTTCGATGCGATGGTCGCCGAAGTGAAGAGACGTTTCGCGGAAGAATATGTGCAGGTCATGAAATTAAGGGAGCCCTATGAAAAAGCTATAAATAATCCTTTATTCTTTTCCAACTGCCTTCAAATATGACGCAATGCCATCGATAATGCCATTATTATCAATTAACAATGACTAAAACGAAAGAGCCTCGGGGAGACACATCCCGGGGCTCTTCCTGTAGGAGATAAACATAAAACCATGAATTCGTTACTCGTCCTCTTCGAACTCGGTGCCCAGAGCTGCGTGGATCCTTGCATATACGGATGAGAGCTCACCGCTTCCCTTCCCGCCGCTGAACGCGAAGGCTCTGTCCGCGAACTTCTTTGCGGTGACATAATCGGCCGTGTCCGCATATGCAGCCGCGATCGAAGTGAACAGAGCATTCGAATAGACATCACGTCCGTATTTGTCGCAGTATTCCCGGCACAGGTCTATCGCCTTCTTTGGATTGCCCTGTTTGCGCAGGTATGAGGTAAAACGCGGCAGGATGGCTTTGACTTCTGCGGTGTTTGCCTTATCCAGGGCATCTTCGAGCGCGCGTCCCGCGAGCAGGAGATTGCCTGAACCCTTTGAGCCGTCGATTATTTTCATCAGCTCCGCGGCGCTCATCATCTTGTAGTCATCGTTGCCGACTATCAGCCGGTTAAGATCAGGGACTATATTAAGGGGCGCGGCAATGAAATGACTATCAAGCCATTTTCCGTTCTTGTAGTAATATGTCTCGCCCCTGTACTCGTACTTTTCCATATCGTTCTCCGCACGGGCCTTATGCCCGCGTATGCTCCGTACCTTACTACAGGTTCCACTTCTTTATCAGCTGCTCGCCAATCTGGTACGCAAGGTCAGTGGCATGAGCCTGATGCTTCTCATCGTCAATGGTGAGGAGATCGCGGTCGCGCATCCATAAGATGATGTCTTCCTTGACTTCCCAGGCAGCACGCTCGAGAGCCTTCTTGTCATAGACCCCTTCGGACAGCGACTTAAGATCCTTGTCCGTTACGCGGGTGCCTGCAAGCTCGGACACGGCAAAGTCGCGCAGAGACAGCACGGAAGAGAGCGTCCATAAATAATCGCCCATGTCGAGCAGCTTCCTGTACCTGTAGAGGAACGCGTCCCTGTTCTGGGCAAGAGCGATGCATATGCGCTGTACTTCCTCCTCGTCACCTATCTTGGCAATCGTATAGTCTTTCTCGTTATTGTTCATGTCTTATCCTTTCCGGCGGCGGTATCCTTTAATATATCCCGCGCTTGTCCTCGATGAAAAAGTAGTCGGGCCTCACGCCAAAATACGAGCATATCTTGCAGAGCGCGTTCACCGAAGGGATCTTCTTGTCTGTTTCCCACGCCGAGACCATGGTGGCGGGAAGCAGCAGCGTCTTCTCAAGCTCTTTCTGGCTTATGCCCGCCTTACGCCGGAGCGCCGCGATGTTCTGTCCGATGAAGCGGTAATCCTTGAACTCCTCGTTCCTCACTCCGTTCAGGCATATGCGGCGGATCTTGTACCAGTGGGGGAGTGTGGGCTGCGTCTTGTAGTTTTCTATCATGCTTATCGCCTTTTCGCTCAGTCCTGATGCGAGTGCCAGCTCCTGCTGGGTGATCTTCGCCTGCCTGCGCAGTCTCTTTATCTCCGTAATCTCTGTTATCTCGGTCACCATAAAGCCTCCTCCTTTCCGAAATGGTCTGTGTCTTATGTCTTATTCTTCCTTTTCGTCTGTGCCAGCGCTTCAAGCTCCAAGGCCCGGTCAGCCAGCTTGTCCCGGTCTTCGGCAGACAGCGCATAATAGTAATGCAGCATCCTGTTGAGGAACGCATCACGCGCGGGATCCGGCTGCTCCCTCCTGACCAAGAGCTCAACGCTGTCATCCGAAGCGATGTTATAGTCAATCCCGAGAGCGTCCGCAATCTTACGCCTGTTGGCGGGGTTCGGTTCGTGCACCCCGTTCAGGTATTTGGAGAGCTGCGCGCGTGAGATACCCGTCATGTCGGAAAGAGCCGCGCCGGTGATGCCCTTTTCCTGCATTACGCGGCGGCAGTACGCCAAAAAAGCGCTCAGATTGTCCATGGCAGGTACCTCCTTTGTCTAAAATGGGTGTAGTTGACAACAAGTGACAACAAATGTCAACTTCCTTTTCGATTTCTTTATAGCACAATAAACTGTATCTTGTCAAGATATCTGACAATTACGGGTTGATTTTTGATAAAAAAACGGGGAAGTATTTTGTAAAAACGAATGTTCGCTATTTCATTGACAAAATCCGCATTCGGGTGGTATTATATAGTTACAGAATTGAACAGCGTTCAAATCAGAGAGCAAAAAGGCACGCAAAATCGTGCCGGCGACACAAAGGAACAGGAGGTTCAGACAATGGACAGAGAAAAACTGGCAGAACTCTTTGAGGACATGGATAACACGGCGCAGTCAGGATACGAGCTGTGCAAGGCACTCGGAGCAGAGTTCAACTGCGCAGGCGACTTCTCCCGGATGGCGTCGGAGCTATATGAAAGCCTCGGGAAGAAGGGCAAGAAGCTCTTGGATCAATGCATGTGCATTGTGGCGATGTGTATGGCATACGACTATCTGGCATTCAGCCACGGCGAATATACGGACAGACGGAACGAGGCGTCGCGAAGATATTCGTTCGAGCATCAGAACGAGTTCAGAGAGAAGATGGAAGACCTGATAGGTTTCCACCCCGAGTACAGGGACAGCAAATACTTCGTGAAAACGCTCGGGTTGAGGGAGTGGAAAGAAAGAGGCCTCCTCTACCTTATAGGGTTCGCGAACCGCTGGGACGAAACCCATCCGACGATCCAGCAATCTGTGTTTGGCGGATATGTTAACGGAGTCATGCAGGCACATGCAGCATTCCCGTATGTATGAAAAAAGGAGGAGATGGCGATGAAAGGACATATGCACGTAGACAGGCTCTTGTCTTCGGGGATATACGTATCCAAGCTCGACACGGACAAGGCTTTCGCATACAGTGGGAACACATGCGGATATTTCAAGATGATAATACTGCCGATTCTCAACAGCAACGGACAGCGCGAGATCCGTTTCATGAAGGACAGGAAAGGCACCGGTTATGTTGTATCGGGAGAGGCATACATCATAGCTGACCGCGATGAGAAGACGATAGACCACAGATGCCTTGGATACCGCAAGATGGACCGCGAATCACGCGACCTGAGGCACAAGCTCATTCAGACGAAGGTTAGCACAAAAAATAAACTATGGTAAGGGGGACACACAGGATGTCAGACGGCAATTACGCTATATGGAAAGGCAAGGAGTTCTGGTGCGGGGCTTATGACGTAAAGACGGAGAGGATAACCGAGGTGCATACCTTTAAGGAATGCGAGGCGGTAGACTTCAACAGCTACTGGTGCTTTACGGTGACGGGCGAAGAGAAGTTCGAGTCCGGAGAGTGGATATTCTTCTGGGTGGAAGAGAACACGAACATCAACACCGAGTACGATGTGGACGTGGCGGTGATCAGAAGGATACGGGCGCAGATAAGCACAGAGGAACAGGAGACACCTGAACGTACGGAAGAAGACATTTGCGGGTTGGGGGCGAGACAGCTGATGCCCGCCGATGGCAGTCAGGGTTCAAGAAGGCAGTCATGTCTCATCGTATGGATACCCGTAGACGAAGACACCCCGAAGGATGACGGCATTAAGCTCGTCACCTGCAAACCCAAAAAGGGAGAGCCGAATGTGAACAGGGCTTACTATGACGGACAGTTCTGGCACGGTTCAGGCTCTATGTCGGGAGTAACGGCCTGGGCAGAGCCGCCGCAGCCGTACAGAGCATAGAAGAAGATGGGAACATACAGACACATACAGACAACAAGGAGGATGAAAGAATGAGTTATAAATACCCTTATCAGATCGCTTCGGCGTTCTCAAAGAACATCAAAAAAGGAATCATCACGACGCTTGGCATCGAAGCCCACTTCAGTCTGGAGAGCGGGGCGGTAGACGGAAAAGAAGAGGCAAAGGTCAATCCGCTGGAGTTCCACGAAGGTTTTTCGCGATTTACCCTTGTCCTGATATGCAAGAGCGAGGCTCCCGATAAGAGAACGGGAAAACCCACCACCTATACAAAGAGGGTGACCGCGAACATACCCGCCCGCGTTGATGCGGACAAGATAATCGCAAGGACAAAGGCATGCGAGAACCTGCTCGTGATGAGAGAGTATAACGCAACCCCCGCACCCGCCCAGTCATCGGAGAATGGGCAGCAGGGCGAGTCCATCGCCTATACCACCGTCCTTTCGATGGGTACCGGATTAAAGGGCAAGACACCCGCGCAGGTACTTACCGAAAACGGCAAGAACAAGGACAAGCTCATCTCGCAGATAGACTTCCTCTCGCAGAAGGTCAAGGAATATCCCGCCAACCAGACACAGATAGACGCCATCAGAGAGGCGATAGCACTGTTTGATGCGAAAAAGCTCGCAGCGACCACGGCACCCGCCGAGAGCGCAGAGAGGGCGGTGACGGTCTATGAAGCGAACTTTAAGCCGCTCGTCAGCACGCTCGACGAGCAGGGCAGGGTGCTCGTCTACAGCGTTACAATCCGCTGTATCCCGTCAAGGAACTATCCCTACGAGGTGACGATAAAAAATACAAGAGCACACTGGGACGGCAGCGTTGCACGCCCGACTGCGCAGGATCCTCACGACGAGATTACCATGAACATCGACGAGGCTACATGGAACGGCATCGTATCGGATATGGAGCGCAGCCTGAGCGCGTTCACCACCTATAACTTCGGTAAGCAGTTCAAGAAGGCCGAGGACGCCAACAGGGTGAACCGTCTGAAGGCAGTTCAGGAAAAAAGCCAGACAGCATAAGGCATAAATAAATCCGCCGGGGCTTAAAAGTCACGGCTCCGGCGGAGGAAAGGAGCAACGGCAGTGAGACTTAAGGAAGAGACGGTACGCGAGGCGTTTGGGCTTATGGACCTTCTTGCGGGAATGAACTCGGGCGGGATAGAGGCACCGAGGATACTTCTCGCGACAGAACGGAAGAGCGATACAGAGATAACCGTCAGATGGAATCACCCCAAGACCTGCGGATATTCGGATGTGTGCTACCACTATGCGGATACTTCAGAACATGAGGACACGTTCCTGCTCGAAGACGGGGCGCTGGTGATAAACGGCAGCAGGGACGCGCTCATATGCGATGACTCTCCAGAGTTCCTCGCACCGGTCGAGGCGTTCTGCAAGAAGTGGGGACTTGTTTTTCCGGGAAAGGGATATCAGGCATGAAAGGATACAGATGCGAAGACCTTTTCGGGGACGGCGTAACGGATCCGGTGGCGGTAGCGATACATGAGACATTTGTGCTTGGGAATATGGACATCCCGCTCATGCTCATGGAGAACTGCAGGAACCTTGCCGAAGAAGAGAGAGCTTTTCTTGAAACCTGTAATGAGTCCGATAATACGGACATGCTGGCGCGTATAGTAAGGATATACATAGGAGAGAGGGACTACTGCAAGTGGCTCTGCGCAAGTCCCGAGGATATCTGGCACTGCTACGTTGAGCCGTTTGAGAATAACCGGCTCCTGCTGCCTGAGTTCCTTGAAAGCGGACGCGTGAGCGAGTATACGATTCCTGACGATGCAGTTGTCCTTGCGGACCTTGGCAGGGAAGGGACTCTCTACTGTTGGGAGGGCAGAACGATTTTAAAGCATAGGAGGCATTAAGATATGAGCATGATATTTTCAAAAAAGAGGATGGTCGCAAGACTTAAGGCAGAAGGGCACGGCGATGAGATAGGTGATGAGGCGAACAAGGTCATGGACAACCTTGACGGACAGCCGGCAAGCACCATGAACTGGCAGCGGATGGTTCATGGCGAACCGTTGCTGTGGTGTACTGGAAAAGACGGCAAAGGGTTCTACGTTAACGAGGCGGACTGTATCTGAACAGAGGAAGGAGAAAAGGGAATGAGAGCAAACAACACCAGAAAGATTGACCTTGCAGAAGGGCATTTCTACAGAATGAAGGAAAAGAACGGGAAGGCTTTTGTTGGAGAATATATCGGACAGCAGGCGGATGAGTTCGCATTCCTTTTTCCCGAGAATAGCGTTAGCGTATACAGTTTCAGGGTTAAAGAGGGCAAAGAGACATTTGTATGCGGATACACAAAAGACCATCTGCCCCAGCTGACAAAAGACCTCGGAACGTTCGAACCTGCGGCTGACGGCATGTCCGCATGAGAGGAGAATATATGAGTAAATGGAAGATAAAGGAAGCAGAAGCGATTTATACCGGCGGAAACATCTGGCTGTTTATTGGGAGCCTGACAGACGGGAACTACTTTTTAGTCTCTGACGATGGCTGGGCACTGATCTTAAATGCGGATCCTTCAAACCTTGATGAAAGCCTTTATGACGACTGGCAGAAAGAGCATCTTATTGAAGAGATGGACGAGGGGGAAGAGCTAAGAGCGTTCCAGATACAGCTCCTTGACCTACTCAAGAGCTATTCAACAAATCAAAGGTGTATCTTTGACGAGGAAATCGAGAATTACCGCCATGCATGGAACTGTGTTACCGAGGAGCCGGCAAAATCAACAGAAGAGACCTTCAGTATAAGAAGGGATGCCGAGAGCATATACATATCAAACGGCAAGGAGACCGAAGTACACGAGCTTTCCGAACTCGGTCCTGTATTAAGGTCATTTTTAACGGCGTACACCGACTCCGATGCGGTTCACGTCATTGCACTGGACTATAACAAGAAGGGAGATTGAATGGCAAGCAAAGACGAAAACGAATTTTATTATTTTGGGAAAGATAAGGCGCTTGAATTCGGAGACCGCATCCAAAAGGCATTGAAGGGAAAACGGGTTTCCAAGCGAAAGGCAACGGCAAAACTCCCCGGAGGACTCATTTATGAGGCAGAAAAGCTGAACATGGATATGTGGAACTTACTGGAAGCACTAGAAGGAATGTGCTGCGACGGAAGGGCAAGGGAAATTGACGATTCGTCATATCTCGTCATCTGATTCCACTGTATCATATGATAACATTTTAAAGGATCTTAATGACCGTATCAGCAAAGCACAGAAAATATTCGATACGCTAGAAAAAGAGCATAGTTTACAGCTCAATCTCAAAAAGGAAAAGACATGGCTCCAAACACCGTGTTTCTATGAAAACTTAGAAACAGAACCGCTTACATACCGAAAGAGGTTAAGAGAATTAGTGGCACGAGATAAGAAAAAGAAGAAATAGGTAGAATCATCAAAGGCAGCAGGGACAGCCTGCTGCCTTTACTATGTTCTACTACATAATGTTTAATTGGAAATACTCACTCTATTTTAATCTCCCTGACTTAGCGCGCTGCGGGAAGGAAAAATCATGTTATCATCCCATTCCCGTATGACATTCTCGCGGAAGGTGCTCTCAAAAAGCAGCATCTTGTTTGAGTCTTTGAAAAGGTTTGGCGCTTCGAATTTTAGAGCCATAGTCTTTGATTCGCCCTGTGTGTTATAGCATATGCGGAAATCTCCGGCTATAAATCTACTTGACAGCTCAGGACGTTGTTCGGAGAGCAGAGCTTCTACCGTCGGGTATGTAGTGTAAGTCATGCCGTTTAGAGAAAAATAGGGTATAACCTCTCCACTCCAGGGATTCAGATACAAGTGGTTAAATCTGTCTATATCGACTATGCAGCCATGCACATGACCGCGCCCGCCAAAAAGCACTACCTCATTTGCCAGCTCTGTTATAACGTCACGGTACTTTTTGAAGACTTCTCTAACGGTACGTACATATTCCGGCATATGCTCAAAATACCATTTGGCGTCATGATTGGCCAGTTGTACCTGTCCGCCGTTTAAGACATACAAAGCCCCGTTTTCTTTTTGCCCCAGAAACATATAGCAACCGCTGTTTTTTAAACACAGAATCTTTATGTCTTTCCTGTGTGACTGGCAGCGCAGGTTCTTACTGATCCCGAACCCCGCATACTGCTCTCTGGTGATTTCTGTTATACCATCGGCAAGGTCATTTAGGTAATCAAAATCGTCGTAGCATGGGATCGATTTCATTATAGAAGGAAATTCCGAATAACCGTACTGATTATCAGCTACGATCTTTCTTTCATCTGACCACTCAAAGACATTCCTGTGCGTATGCCCGGAAATATGAATAAAGTTGGGATTGAGTTCTTCCGCTATCCAGTCGGATGTCGGATTATGAGACACGATGATAGCCCTGCGGGCACCAAATATCCGGCTGAGCAGGGCATATCCCGCGCGGCACTCTTCTGAAAGCCGGATTTCTTCTTCTCTACTGAGAGTCATTCCGTAAAGTCTGTTGTCTGCGTTCCATTCGCTATTAAGCCCAGCAAAGCCCGTACAACCAAAGATCAATGTCTTAACCCTGTTTTGCCGGGACGACCATTCAGATGAATCCTGAGCCAATTCTTTGATAGAGATAGTTAAATAGTCAACATATGCTTCTTTATGATGATTTTTTGAGTTCGAGTGGCGTTCCTCTTCCTTAATCTGTGCAATGAAGCAGTCGTTATGAAGAACGTTGACATGTATCTGTTTCCCATTTTCCTTAAACTTTGATACGATGGAATCCACGCTGCCGTCACCAACACCTTCAGCATCAGATAATTCATGGTTTCCTAAAACCGCTATATACTTTGCGGCTGCGAAGCCTGCATTTGATACCAGGCTGTTCATAAAAATCGTCCATATGGAGAGATACCTTGATACATCGCCCGCGACAACGATATAGTTGATCGCGTTATCAGCCTCATCAAGGCGCGCACCCCGTTGCCTGGTCTGCCTTCCAAGTGAAGCGGCGATGTCTTCCACATATTTTCTGATCGTATCAGGTGAGGGTCTTTTATTTAAAAATGCCTTTTTGATCTTTTCATCAAGATGGATATCGCTGATATAGAACAATAGTCCTTTATCGTGGATCTCTGGCTCAACAACCTGCCTCTCGACAGAAACTGTCTCTGAAGATATACTCGCCTCAGCAGGATCAGAATGAAGCAGTTCAGAAACTATCTGTTTACTCAGCATTATGTCCGGCATTTTTCTTCTCCCTTCTCTATATGATAAATCCCATCTCGTTACTCGCTCTGCACTCTGTGTTAAGTCTATTATACATTTATCAAAGGGATAATCTATAAAAAATAAGGCAGCGGGTAAGCTTGCTGCCTTATTCGATATCATATTATTGGTAAATGATGCCAGTATTATCCCAGAAAATTCTTCTTTCTGAAGAAGAGAGGTCGTAAATAATGGTATCTATATACTCTTTTCCTATCTTTGCATAATCATCGTATGTCAGTCCTTCTCGTCCCGGATAATAAGAGGAGAGCTGTTCCACTGCTTTATTAAATTTGGAATAAGCGAATTCATCTTTATTTATACCGCCACAGACAATATAAAGGGCAATTAGTCCGATACAATAATCACAAAATGCGTCAAAAAACCGCCATTCATCCGATTCGCTTCGGTAAGGATTGTTTTTATCTATAAACAGCTTTCCTTTCGTCAAGTGATCGTAAAATACAAATAGGAATTTTTCAGGAGAACTGTGCATGTCTTCAGGAGACTCCGGATAGATTTCATTTGCTTCAAGATAAGCGGTGTAATCATTAAGCAGTTTGTAGCCAAATAGCGCCAGTGTTCGCTTTCCGTTAAATAATTCTTTTGTCAATACTGAAGGCAGCTGTTCTCGCTCTCTGACGTGAACCATTTCGTGGTAAAGGGTATTTTTTATCTTGACAAGCTGATGTTCAGTTAAATTACTAAAATCGTAGCCAAGAGTCCCGACTTCGATAAGAGAAGAAGTCTCATCATGATGGGCAATATTACAGCTATCTTTATCGTTAGCGTTCAGCTGTAATTTAACTTCCCTTTTTACATTCATCTTATTTTTCAGTTCAGCAATAAAACGTTCCGGATCGAAGCCTGATTCCTCTTCTGGGATCAAATCGCCTTCCGTCAACTTTTTCTTAAAAAGATTAAACACATTAAACCCCACTTCATGTTTTTTATTAAACCAATAACAACTCAGTTTACACTTGTACAAGACATTATTTATTCTAATAAAGGCTGACAGCGAAAGCAAGAGCTAAGGGCCGTCTGTACATGAATGAACCTTTAAGCTCTGATTGTTCTTAAAAATGATTACCTCTACTTGTTACTTATGTGATTTGCTCAAACGATTCGCTTCTCAAAAGCATATTGCACTTGTCGGAGCAGAATACCTTTTCGATTACATCCTCCAGATCATTCTTCGATATAAACTCGCCATCAAATGCCAGACGGGTGATGCGGATCGTACCGGCATCAAACTTATAGCAGTATATCTTTGCCCTCCTGCTGCCGGAATATATATATGCGTAATTATCATCTGCTGATATAAGGACCGAAGAGAGTACCTGCGCCCCGCATCTCTTGTTTAAGATATCATATCTCAGTACGTTGCCATATGCGTTCAACTCATCTTCACGAACAGCTTCTATTAATGAAAGCTCGTTTATCATTACGCCTTCCGGTGTAGGATACTGCCGGATCCGGGCCTCGTTATATCCAAACTCAGTTTTTCTATCATCCTCCTTTTCCGGTGCGTCTCCTATATAGATCTTTCCTTTCGCTTTGAGAGGGAAATACTCCTCTTTACTCTCGGCAATAAAATGCTGCTGCGGGAAAAGCTCCATTACCATGTTCTCATGTCCTTTCATCTGGTTTTTCGCAGGCACGCGAGACATATATCAGTGGCGTCACTCTGAGAGATGACCCCGGCATCCATAAGACCTCTGGTGTACCCGTATGCGATATCTGTGTTCGCCTTTTCGTCTTCACTCATCACGAGAAGGCGTTCAAGAAGGGCATTCAGCTTTTCTGCATACTGAGCAAGCAGCTCGTTCCGACTCATCATGATCACTCTCCTTTCGACTGACTGCGGTTGTGCCCTACAATACCATTATGAGCAGCGAAGGAACTTTTTGCGAAAAAGTTCAAATAAATTTCGCACGGATCGGGCAACTATCCGAAACTTTTTATGAATCTTGTTAGTGTTGCACAAGAAAACCGCATAAAAACAGTCATTTAGCCTATTTACACGAACATATGTTCGGGTGTAAAATTAAGTCAGGAGGTGAGGAAAAGGCTATGACAAAGGTGATAGTTGAGGTAAGCGGCGGCGTAGTCCAGGCGGTCTACGCGAGGAACAAGAACATCGAGGTAGAGCTCGTCGATTGGGATAACGCGGCAGCCGATCCCGAATATGCGGAGCAGTGCAGGCAGATCATGAAAAACGTATCAAAGTCAAAGACCTACACGGATATTCTCTAGGAAAGAAAGGAGTTCAGACCAGTGGGAGAGCAAAAGAAGATCACAGGAGTACTGGTAAAGAAAGACAAGGCCAGCATCGTTTCCGTAGCGGACGAGCTCGAGGAGTATTACAAGCTCCTCGGATGCAGCCTGATAGAGATAGTCGACAGAAGGATAGCGCCGGATCACACAAAGAAGCTGTTCAGCATCGTATGTGACGAAGAAGGCCTTTGCAAGAACGAGCCCCGCATATCGGCGATAAGCTCTTTTGGCGAGATCGATCTGGTGGGAGACCTCTTCATAACCGGCGCATCAAAGAACGGACACCTGACAAGCCTTGAAGCGGATGACGCGGATGAGATCTTAAAGGCATGCAGGATGATACCTACGGAGCGGCACCCCGAAGGCATAATGATACTGACAAAGTGCGACCAGCTGATGTAGTTCGGCAGAAGGAGGAGACTATGGGTAAGGAATTAACGGTACACGTACTGTTTAGGTTTTTCAAGAAGTCAGGGAAGATCGAGAAGACGGTCACGGCGCTCGGCAGCGCACAGCTGAACATGTGGGCGATGCTCAATACTCCGAAGAACCGCTCATGCCTGGTGTTTGAGCGCGAGTCCGGCAGGCTCGTCTTTGCCACGGAAGGGACGGACCATTTACCGATAGTAAGGAATGAAAAGGAATGCGCCGGAGAAACATGCAAGGACTATAGCATTCCGCTCGATATACTCCATGGCATCACCGATCCCCGGTTCGATACCGAAGAAGAGGAGGCGGCGGCAGTCAATGGATAAGGTGCGAAAGAGATATTGGATCTCAAACGAGAACTGGATATTCAATCTTGAGTCGATGCACGACAAAATGCTCGCCATAGGTGAGGAACTTGATGACGGGACCATAAACGGTCCCGTCGAGATACTCGGACATGTGGCCGACAGCTCATATGACCTGGAGGCACTCAAGGAAGAGTGCAGCGACCTTTTAAGTGCCGCAAAATCCCGCCCGTTAAGCGAGGAAGAGTACGCCAACGCGCGAGAGATAGTCTACTGGAGGGCTGCGAACCGGTATCTTACGTGTATGGCAGCAGGCATGTGCGAACATGACGCGGGGCAGGAGTTCAACGGGCTATAAGAGAAAGGACAACATGGACATGGAAGAAAAGATCAAGGAGCTGCTCGAGGAAAAGGTAGGCGAGGTCTATCAGCACTTTCAGAAAGAGCTTGGCATTGAGGCCGGCAGAACATCGCCCATGCAGCTCTTCGTACATGAAGAATTGCTCGGGGAGCTGGCGGCACAGATCAGCGCCGTACTCAAATGCGAGATGCAGCAGGGGTAAGAGCCTGAAAAGAGGCAGCAGGCAGATGTCACCCGGTGACATCAGGAGGATATGTATGAGCGAACAGATATTAAGACAGATATTATGCAGGCTCCCAAAGGGAGAGCACTTCAAAAAGGCATTCATGCTCCGCGATGATATCAGGCTCATATCGGAAGACGATCTCGGACAGGAATATGTCTACAAGGTCTCCTTCATGGATGACGGGACGATACGGCTGACAAAGGTGTGACGAACAGGAGAAAAACGCATGAGTTCGGTCAAAAAGAAGCTGGAGACAGGCACCCATGTAATGAGCCGCGGATATGACTTTGGCAACAATCGCGGAGTGATAATCGATTAATAGAGACTAATCTCTCTGACTATACATCTGACACCTCCTTCCAGAACGGCGGGCGGCGGAAAAAAACCGCCGCCGAACTGCCGGATTTTTCGCAAAAATTCTTTTCCCTGCTCATAATAGGAATGAGGATCCCAAAAAGGAGGAGAAAAAACATGAAAAAGATCTTAGCATTGCTGATCGCATTAATGCTTGTCTGCACCGGATGCGGAGTGTCTGAAGAGACCAAGCTCGCCATGCGGAAAAAATCGGCGAACCAGGAGAACTTCCACGTGGTCGCGCAGCACATCTGGAGCGACCTGACGGATCTGACGGAAAACGCGGTGGAGACTATAACAGACGGGTATAATACCTATGCTCCGATGGCAAAGGAAAAGGCAGAGGATATCATAAGCAATGCAAAGGAAAACGGCCCTGATATCGTCCGCGACTATGTTGATCATCAGACCGAGTTCTGGGGCGATGCTATTGATTCCATAACAGGAAAGGCTCCTGTGATGCCCGAAGGCGTAGAGCTCGAGGGTCCGTTCACGATACTGTGGGTTTCCGACGGAGATACCTTCGCCGTAAAAAATAACGGAAAAGAAACATATGTTCGCATTACGGGTGTCGATACCCCTGAGTCGGTCGCTTCGGACGACTATCTCACAAAGAGCGGCAAGTCCAATTCGGACGAGGGCCGCGAAGCCTCTGCCTTCACAAAAGACCTGTTAAAGAAGACTGGCATGAAGGTATGGCTCGAAAAGGACGTCCAGGAGGAGGACACATACGGACGCTGGCTCCGCTATGCCTACATTAACGTTGACGGACAGCTGCGGATGCTGAATGAGATACTCCTGGAAGAGGGGATGGCAAGGATGATGACGATCGCCCCGAATATAAAATATGCAGACACTGTATTTAAGGACGCGCAGCAACGTGCCATCGAAGAACACAAAGGCTTTTGGGACACCGGCTTTTACAAGGAGGAAGAATGACGAAACCGACACATCAGGCATTTGCCTTAATGCTCACGGGAGCAGGGATAGTTGCAGTAAGGAAGTCTGGGCACGATATATCAAACCTGAACGCGCTCATCACCCTTGCGGCAGCTTCTTACGGTTCATTACTGCCCGACATTGACGATCCAAGGTCGTGGGCCGGTCATCATCTGGTACTTTTCGCCCTGCCTTACTGGATATTCCGGGCAGTTGCGAAATTCCTCGGCTGGCTCTTCCGGAGCAAGGTGATCAAAGAGTATTCCGACGAGCTCGGGCACCGTAAGATCCTGCACTATCCGACCACGTACCTTGTTTCTTTTGCATCCGCCATCATCATCCTTAAATCTACCGCTTATAGGAATGACGCCGTTCCGTTCTGGCTTCTGTGCCTCATAACAGGCCTCATGCTCCTTGGGCCGATATCGCATGCAATCGGAGATGCCTGCTTCGGTTCCCTGAAGCTCCTGGCACCATTTTGCAACAAGAGCTTTTCCTTTACACCGTTCTCTACAGGATCGATAGTTGAAAAGCTGGTGCTTCTGGTACTGGTCATAGTTGACATACCATTGCTGATGAGTATATTCCGGGCATAGACATATTTGAAAACGGAAACAAATTAAGTTATAATCTTGTGTAAAAGAAATCCTGCATGTACAGGTATAAAAAAGATAAAGAGCTATATAAGAGAGCGGAAGGAGGTGCTCGTAAATGGCAGAAGATAAATACATGAACGCAGCTGAAGAAAAAGCCTTTTTCGAACGCATAAAGGCCGGAAGAAAAGCAGCCGGAAAGAAAAAGAACTTTGAACTCTACGGGATTGGCGATGAATCCCAGCTTGAAGAGTATGACAGACTGATCGCTGACGGAGAGAAAGCCAGAAACGAGCTTCCTAACTTTTACGGAAACCTGATATCGAGCCTCGCATCGAAGTATTTCAAATCCGGTATCCCCGAAGATGATCTTCTCCAGGAAGGCATGCACATGCTCTACGAGGCTGCGGAAACATATGATGCGGAGACCGGACGCTTTACAACTTACCTCCAGAGGATCGTGGTCGATACATTTAATACGATGATCCAGAATGACAGTCTCCTCACACAGAAACGCGCGATGAGGGATGCAAGGAAGAACTATGAAAACACAGTGAACGAGCTTGCGGCCAAAGGTATCAAAAATCCCACGGATGAACAGGTCTCAAAACAGAGCGGATTAACCCTCGATATGGTAAAGACGATCAGGGGAATGGGAAGTTATTCCTCAAAGGGAGCAACCGTAGTTTCTCTTGATGAACGGATAGGGGATGATAATGATGGAACCCTGATAGACCTCATCTCCGGAGAAGAAGATATCGTGGATGGGATACTTACCGAGATAATGAAGGAATCGTTAAACAAAGCGATGGCCGAAAGACTGACAAAAGAAGAGGAGATAGTGATTAGAGATCGGTACGGCCTTAACGAAGAGCAGACGACCATCAGCCGCGAAGATATAGCAAAGAAGCTCGGTCTGACGGTCACATCCGTGAGAATGCTCGAGCGCAGCGCGAAGATCAAGCTGGCCATGATGAGTAAATTAAAAGATCTGCTCTGAAAAGAGGAATAAAGAAAGATGGAAAGTGCGGTATACCAATCATATGCCGCACTTTTTCTGTTGCCGGCACTCCGTCCCTTACCGCGGTATAAAATTTATACCGCACCTATCTGCCACCATTACTTACCGCGGTATAAAATTTATACCGCGCCTGCTTGATACCGTCCCTTAACGTGGTACAAAATATGTACCGCACCTATCTGCCACCATTACTTACCGCGGTATAAAATTTATACCGCACCTGCTTGATTCCATCATCCCTTATCGCGGTACAAAATTTATACCGCACCTGCCTGATACCATCATCCCTTACCGTGGTATAAAATTTGTACCGCAGCCCCAAGAACGGCTTCAAAACAGGAAGGACTGCCCAAGAACCTGCAATAAAAAAAGAGCCGGGGCGTCAATTCCCCAGCTCTTACTGTTTATTTTGCAATGTTGTTTAAGTAATAGGTTACGCTGTCTTTGTTCTTGTTGAGGATCCATACCATGGCGTCCTCAATCTGAGCACCGGTATAATTCGGCGGGAAGAACCTGGCAATATCCGGGCGGATGGAAGAGGTGGGCCGTCTTGTCACTTTTTCTTCTTTTGCCCTTTCACGCATGCCTTCATGCCTGTATACGATCTCCTCAAAACTCTCTTTCGTGATCGCCCCGGCCCTATCAGCCGCCAAGATCTCTTTCAGACAATCTTCCTCGAGCTTTATCCTGCCGTTCTGGCATAAGATGTCTTCTATCATCTCCCTGACGGGACTACTCATCTTATATACCAGGGAAAATGCAAGGCTCTCGTTCAATCTCTTCTGATCCACCATATCCATGAGCAGGTCACCGAGGTTATAAAGATTGAGGCACTGGGAGATCTTTGCGGGGCTGACGCCGAATTCCTTTGCAATGAGGCTTCTTGTACGCCCGCCGTCCTTATCATCTTCAAGCGCCCTTCTCTTCAGGATAATATAATACCTGATGCCTATGCTCTTTGCTCTTTCTGACGGGAGCAGCTTTTTACGGTGTTCGTTGGAGCTTACGACACAAAGAAGCGCGTCTTCGTCATTGTAATCGACAACGATGCAGGGGACCATTCCAATCCCCGCTTCCTTGGCAGCACACTTTCTCCGGTGGCCCGAGAGGATCTCGTATTCTCCATCCTTCTGCTTGCGAACGATGAGCGGGTTAAGGATACCTTCATCTCTGACCGATGAGACAAGCGCATCCATGCTCTTGTCATAGATGACCTTGAACGGATGGTTCCTGAATGGCTGGAGCTTTTCGATGGGGATGTCGACTATATCCTTATCAGTCTTCCCGATGCCTTCTGTGGGCGATATATATACGCTTGCCCCCATACTGGTGTTAATCTCGATATCTTCTGCATTAAAGATGTTCCCAAGAGACGAGAGGGATGATTCGCTGTTAAAACTCGGGTTATTCACAGGCAAGGACCTCCTTCACAAGACTGCTGTATGCCTCACGGTGCTCCTTTTCTGCACCGCCAAATGAAAAGATGCTCTTCGAGCAGTCAGACGCTCTTTCAAAACTTACCGCCAAGGGAATATATGTCTTGTAAATGGGAATATTGGACTTGGCTGCAACCTCCCGGATGTCGTTCACGCGGTCCTTTGAATAGAGGTTATCTCTGCGCACCATCGTGAGCAGCAGGCCTCCGACCTTGAGTCTGCCATTGAGGACTTTCTTGATACGGAATATGGTCTTAAACATCGATTTTAATGATCTGAACGAGAGCGCGTCAGCCTTGATCGGGATGATTACCTCATCCGAGGCCACCAAAGCATTTACAGAAAATAATCCGAGAGAGGGCATGCAGTCGATGATGATGTAATCGTATTCGCTCTTAAGGGGTTTTAGTATCGTCTCAAGAACGCGTTCACGGTTCATGGCAGTTACGAGCAGCATCTCGACATCACAAAGGTCGATGTTCGTGGGCAGCAAGTCAACGCCCTCGTCGTTCTTTAAGAGCCCATCATGCGGATCGAAGGCCTCTCCCGAGACCACCTTTTTCATCGTGTCGGCAATGGTGTATTCAAGATCATCAGTATCGGGCCATCCAAGAGATGCGGTAAGATCGCTCTGGGGATCAAAGTCCACCATCAGGACGCGCTTTCCCTCACGCGCAAGGCCGATACCAAGGTTTACAGATGTCGTGGTCTTGGCTACCCCGCCTTTCTGGCTGCATACAGAGATGATTTTTGCCTTATCCATTTACAACTTCCTCCAATCTTTTATATGTGTTTTTTGATACTTCAACTTTCTTTCCTTCGTAATTGATGATAAAGGGCAGGGCAGCAGGCTGCGTATAGTTTACGAACGCCACATGCACTTTAAACTCCCGTTCAGGTACATCTGCGCTCAGAGTCTCAAAGCGTCCGATCTGTGTCTGCTGCGTAAAGCTCCTTGCGTCTTCGTCATCCTTTACCAGCAGGATGAGGTTCATGAGAGCTCCGCCCTTATACGACGCGCAGAAGGCACCGGCCCTGAAGAACCCGCCGACATCGTGGCTGATTTCCTCAAAGACTGTCACGGGGATATCTCTCTCGGGAAAATCAAATGCGTTATGGAAGACAAAGCCTCTTACGGCACCGGTTCTCCGTACATAGCTGTACTCGTCGCAGTAGCTGAACAATGAGGTCCCCGCGAGTCGTTTGAAAAGGTCTTCCTCGTAGTGGGATTCCTTCGCGAGCAGAACCGGAGCATACCGGTCAAACGCGATGCGGTTGGCGATGATATAGCTCAAGCCCTTGTCAAGGATCGCGTCACGCAGGAGCCTGCCTGAGTTTGAGTCGATATACTCGATAGCGCCCCTCCGCATGGTCCTCTCTTTCTTTCTCTCCCTTTCGTAGATCATCTGTTTCTTGCGATAGCTAATATCGCCCTCAGGAGAGGAGATGAATGCTTCAACGTCCGCAATGGTGCCAAGATCCTCCGGGAGGTCGCCCGTAGCGTTGAGGAAGTCGCAGATGAGCTCGTACATGTTCTTTAATGTGCCAAGCTCCGCACTGTAATCTTCTTCGCTGAGTCCTGACTGGTCTATGATGAGCTGCATACGTGCGTCACCGATGCTCGTTAAGCCATGTTCAGCCATATAGCGACTGAGCTTGGAATACGTGTGCGGATACCGGAGCTTTTTCTCGTAGTCAGAAGAGCGCGAGACTGCGACCGTATCCGAGTCACGCCGCGCGGAATTAAACAGTACCGTGATGTTCTCACAGGAACGCTCCGCCTCAAACATCTCTCCGTAAAAGACGTGCTTCTCGCGCAGCCGTGCTTTCCTCTCCGTGTCCATATCCTGCTCGACTAGGCAGTAATATGTCCCTCCCGTGGTTTCTGTCACGATTATCCCATCTGGTTTCAATGAAAACACCGCGCGGGATCCGCTGTTTGCCACCACGGATCTGTCCATGTCGTGGAGCGCGAGGTTTTCCTTTAACGGCAGCTCCGTATTAAGCACCACATTCGTAAACCACATGAAAGGAGAGAAGCGGACGTCTCTGAGCAGCCTGAACGGGGTATTGTTTGTCATGATCTGATGCAGGGCGTGTTTGCCCGGCACAGGCGGCATCGTATCGGGGATCCTGTTCTCCCAAAGATACGATTCTGGGAATTTATCCCAAACATTCTCAAATGCCTCTCGGGTGAGCATGTAGAACTTTGACGCATCATCCGCGGAATATGATCTGAGGCGTACTACTTTATTCTTATTGGCTTTAGCCTTTTTCGAGCTTTTTGCATCTACGGCATACAGATAGAGCAGGTTTGGCTTGGCCCAGGGCATTAACGACCGATACTGCTCCGCTGTAATGTACCTATAATGAAGAAGAATGAGACTCAGCAGATCATACTGGGTAAAATCCTTACCGCATGGCTCGATGCTGCATGTGGTCTTTAAGAGTCTTGACAACAGCTCACATCCGGGCATGCGCTCAATATCCTCACGCGAATACAGCAATTCACCAGGTATCTTGCCGTTTCTGTAAAGGTCACTCATGTAGTTATATATGTGGTCCCTGTAAGGTGTACCGAGATAATTCATGCATTAACCTCGTTTCTAAAATATTTCTTATAGGTATTATGAGCAGGGAAGGAACTTTTTGCGAAAAATCTGAAAAAAAATTGAATAATTTTTGCAAAATCTCTCTTCTGTGCTCATAATATAATTAAGAGGGCATAAAAAATAGAGTTCATCATGAGAGCTTGTCCGATGGCCCGATCAAGACTCCATTTTAGGGGGGCTAAAATAAGAATAAGTTGCATGTTTTTGACAAGATGAAAAACCGCGGACGTGCCTGATTTTACAGGTCATTTCAAGGACGTGCTTGCAAAAACGTGTATACGGCAACAAATCCATCAAATGTTGATAGAAGACGAGTGGAAAAAGACATGTTTTCCTCATGGAGAGGGGTGAAAAAACACCATGGCAGCTGAGAATAGCAATTATAAAGAGCTACTTTTTAACGGGGCGGAGAACTTCCCCAGGGAATACCACGACAACGAGTTCTACAAAAAGGAAGTCGACGAGGAGAAAAAGAAGCTGATAGACTACCTGAATTCCATCGCACCGGACTTTCTCGACCAGTCCGGACTGATCCCGAAGAGCAGGGAAGAGTAAGCAGTCAGTATCAAAGACTCCCGTAAAGCGGGAGTCTTTTTATTGCGGCTGCTGCCTCTGGAGTTGCATTATTTTTCGGGGTTCACGATGAGTTCTCATCCAAAGGCGTATTTTTTTGACGTTTAGCATGAGAATTCTGAGTGACAAATGGCGAAGCACTAATATGTTGATCAGGCAGTTTGTCAGGGATAATAGGTTTCTGCTAGAAGAATGACGAGAAAGACAAATAGAAAGGCCCGGCCAGTCAGCCGGACCCTCCCTAAAGGTGTAGCAGAAACAAGAACAAGAACAAATGTTCTCATAAGAAATAGTCACTGTTTTGTGTTTTCATAGGAGCGCATATTCCACGCAGCAATAGCCTGATAGTTGGTGTCATACTCATCGATCGCGGCTTTACAGTCGGTGCAATGGACACGGTATACCGTCTTGATATCATTATCCTTTACTACGATCCGGCTGGAGAGCTTGATCTTATCGCATCCACAGAAGGGGCAAGGCTTAAATTGTCCGTCCATATTAATACCTCCAGTGTCCATTTTTACGTTCTGTACCTGTTTTTAGTTTTGGGCCTCCGATCGCCTTTTCTGCTTCTTCGCGCGTAGGGAAGAGACGGCTCTCCCTTACGCGGGTTCCGCCTCCCCGTTCGATAAATCGGATGGTGTAAAAGCCGGCGCTATAACTTCTCACTTCGGCCTGCCTCACGAAGCTGTTCGATACAGTCACGAATACCCGGTCTCCAGGATTATACTTATTCATTTCCGCCTCTGTTCATGTCATAAAAGGTAACCTCGGTTTCTGAACAGATTATAATCCCTCCGGGGCAGAAAATGCAAATGCGATGGCGTAAAAGATAAATATGCTCTGGTTGCGGTTTAAGTCAGCAGGCACGCTAAGCCTACTCATGAAGCAGATTAGCAAGCCAGCATTATCTTCCCAGTATTATAAGGGTACTTTTGGCAAAGAAAACGCGAGGCTGTAGCTGTTTTGATAGAAATACGCAAAAACCAATGATATAATCACAATAGGTAGTCTGAAACAGACAAACAACGATGGCGTATAGTTATAGAGATGGAAGGATGCAACAGAATGGAATTAATTAATCTTAATGTATATCCTGTCAAAAATGTCTTAACCGACCTATTAAAAGATAAGACCACTAAGAAAAATATCATTTTTGCGACAGATGCTTATAATGAATTCGGTATAGGCGCTAAATCACAGATCACAGAAGACATATTACAGGGCTTCGGAACACTAGTTATCCAACCACGCGTATACAAAAGCCTTAGTGAACAATCAGAAAGAACAAGAAAGAAAGCAGAGGTTTTTACTCCTTCTTGGATCTGCAACAAAATGAATAATCATTGCGATGCAGAGTGGTTCGGAAGAGAAAATGTATTTAACAGTGAAAACGGGAACACATGGATAACTAATCGCGAAACTATTTATTTTGATGAATCTAAGGGATGGCAAAAATATATAGACTCAAAGCGTCTTGAGATAACTTGCGGTGAAGCCCCCTATATTGTGTCAAGGTATGACACTACCACAGCCGAAGCGATACCGGTTCATGAAAGAATCGGCATTCTGGATCGTAAACTCCGTGTAGTAAACGAGAGGACCGAAGATGAGAAAGAATGGCTAAAGTGGGCATTCAGAGCATTTCAAAGCGTGTATGGATATGAATTTCAGGGCGATAATCTCCTGATAGCCCGGATTAACCTGCTCATAACGTTCACTGACTATTTACGGGATAGGTGGGAAAGAACAGCAACCGAGACAGAGTTAAAGAAACTGGTAAACATCATATCCTGGAATCTATGGCAGATGGATGGAATAACAGGAACAATACCATTTGGGAAGCCACAAGAGGAATATAGACAACTTTCGCTGTTCGATTTTTCAGTCGGGATAAACGATACCGAACCCGAAGAAGTTGACTGCCGGATATTTGATTGGAGAAGCAATGAATCGCTGACATACAGAAGCATTAGGGAAGGAAGGAACCGTAGATGAAGTTTGATTATTGCATTGGTAATCCGCCATATCAGGAGGAGACAGAGAGTGACAGCACTCGAAAACCACCTGTATATAACAGTTTCATGGAAGAAACATTCAAAATCGCAAATGTTGTAGAACTTATTACTCCTGCACGCTTCTTGTTTAATGGCGGTCAGACCCCTAAAGCGTGGAATCAGAAAATGCTTGAAGACACGCACTTTAAAGTGCTTCACTACGAACGAGATGCATCAAAGATTTTCACTAATACGGAAATTAAAGGCGGAGTTGCGATTACTTATAGGGATTCGGAAAAAGAATATGGACCTATTGGCGCATTTGTTCCTCATGAAGAACTCAAGACCATACTTGAAAAAGCAGGGGCCAAAGATGTTTCGGACAGCTTAACGGATATTGCCGATAGTTCAAATGTTTATGACTTAAAAAATATTTACGCAGATCATCCTGATTACGGCAAATACATTGGAGATAATGGGAGACATAGCCAATTAAAGACAAATGTGTTAAATATCAATCCTATTTTTACGGATAAACCGACTGAAGAAGATGATTATACTGTTATCGGATTAGTAGACGGGAAACGAGGTCAAAAATATTGCCATAGGAGATATTTGAAAAGCGAGCATAAGAGTCTTTTTAAGCATAAAGTTCTTGTACCTAAAGCAACAGGCTCTGGCATGTTCGGGGACACACTTCCTGAAATTGTTATTGTCAAGCCAAATGTTGCCTTTACACAGACATTTTTATCAATCGGTACATTCGATGATGAGGCAGAAGCAATCAACCTCGCCAAGTATCTGAAAACCAGATTTTGCCGGGCACTGTTATATGTTTTGAAAATTACTCAAGATAATTTACCCTCAGTATGGCGCTTTGTTCCAAAGCAAGATTTCACGAATAATTCTGATATTGATTGGAGCAAAACAATTGAAGAAATAGATAAGCAGCTTTACAAAAAATATAAATTATCTGAGGACGAAATCGTCTTCATAGAAAAAAATGTAAAGGGGATGGAATAGCATGAGCAAACCGGATTTAAAAACCTCGAAACTTGTAATACCGATTATCTACGGCTATACAACTCCTGAGATTCGTAGGCATGATGGCTGTACAAAAATAGGTGATACCGAAAGAGATGCAGAAGCTCGGATTGGCGAGCAAACAAACACCTCAGATGTTGAATTCCGGCTTGAATGGACAGAGAATGCCATATTCGCCGGTACAATAGAGGTTTTTAGAGATTATGATTTTCACAGGGTTCTAGAGGCTTATGGAATTGAAAGGTTGAGAAGTATCAATACTGGCGAGTGGACCGAGTGGTTCCGAATATCTCCCCAAAAAGCCGAGGAAATGCTGCAAGATTTTAGACATCGCCGAATTACTGTCGATTCTGATGAAATCATACCATATACACTTCGGGATGAACAAAAAGAAGCAGTTGAGATGACTGTTTCATATAAAAAACATAATTCCGGAGGCGAATTTCTGTGGAATGCAAAGCCAAGATTCGGAAAAACTCTGTGCGTATATGAAACTGCAAAGAGAATAGGGGCCAAAAAAGTTCTTATTGTAACAAATAGACCGGCTATCGCTAACAGCTGGTATTCGGACTACATGAAATTCCTCGGCCGTCAGAGTGGATATTTTTTTGTAAGTGCAACAGAAGCACTCAAAGGGAAAAGCAAAGTAATATCTTACGAAACGTTTGCTGCCGACGAGAAGAAGAGGAAAGATGATAATCTTGAGCCAATGGGGATAATCTATTTCCTGTCTCTTCAAGACCTTAAGGGCTCAAGTTTCTTTGGAGGGGACCTGCCTAAACTAAGAGAAATCAGTACAATCAGATGGGACCTTCTTGTAATAGATGAGGCGCATGAGGGCGTTGATACCTATAAAACGGATACAGCATTTAATCATATACATAGGGATTTTACCTTACATCTTTCAGGAACTCCGTTTAAAGCTCTGGCTAATGCGAAATTCAGAAAAGAAGCGATCTTCAACTGGACGTATACAGAAGAACAGCAAAAGAAACAAGAACTTATGGGAAATCCGGATAATCCATATGCGGTGCTCCCAAGACTTAATATGTACACCTATCAGATGTCAGAGATAGTTGCGGACAAGATAAAACAGGGCGTGGAGATCCTTGGAGAAACAGAAGAATATGCATTTGATCTTGGAGAGTTTTTCAGAACAAAGGACCTTGCTGGTGGCGCGAGCTTTGTTTACAACGATCAAGTGGATATGTTCTTAAATGCACTTACATATAAGGAAAAATATCCATTCTCAACAGAAGATCTGCGTAATGAATTAAAACATACGCTATGGCTTCTCGATAGGGTAGATAGTGTATATGCCTTAGAAAAAAAATTAAAAAAACACCCCGTATTCAAGGAATATCATGTTATTGCTGCGGTAGGAAGCGGCAGTAAAGGTGATGAGGACGTATCTGATAAGGCATATGATAAGGTAATCGACGCCATAGAAAAATACGATAAGACAATCACGCTCTCGGTCAGACAGCTTACAACCGGCGTTACTATCCCCGAATGGACAGCCGTTCTTATTTTGTCAAATATTTCCAGTCCTTCATTATATATGCAGGCCGCGTTCAGGGCGCAGAACCCTTGCCTGATCACAACTGGAGGCACAGATGGTGCGGGCAATCCTGAGTTTAGGAGAAAAGAGAATGCATACGTTTTCGATTTCGATCCCGCGAGAACCCTTACTGTGTTTGAACAGTTTGCCAACAATTTGAATCCGAACACCTCTGGCGGAGGTGGCACCGTCGAACAGAGACAGAAGAATATAAAAGAGTTGCTGAATTTCTTCCCTGTTATAGCCGAAGACGAGAACGGAGAGCTAACATCGCTTAACCCGGAGCAGGTTCTCACAATACCGAGAAAGATTCGCTCACAAGAAGTAGTGCGCCGTGGATTTATGAGTAATTTCTTGTTCAGTATCCACAATGTATTTAATATTCCCAAAGATGCACTCGATATTATCAATAAGTTCTCACCGATGAAAGAGCAGAAACAACAGCGCTCCACGGATATCGTTATCGCTTCGTCTGATGGTTTTGAGGTGGATGATGAGGGAAATGTTACTGCTACCGATGAATATACGCAGCAAAGAGCAGATCAGGTCTTTGGCGAGAAAAAATACGCCGAGATTACAGAGCCTATAGACGTTCTTGTAAATCAGGCCACCACAAAGGATAATGTCACAAAGCTGGCAGAGTCGATTTCAGCCATGCTTAATAACACTGCTGCATGCGTAGTCGAGGACGCACAGGAGTCATATGGCGAGGACATGAAAAAGTCCGACAACAATCAGATTACAAATCAGCTGCGGGAAAAGGCAGATAAAATCGCACACGACCTTGCCACCGACTACCAGATACAGCAGAATATTCTCAATCAGGAGAAGAAAGAAGCAATAGAGGAAGCTGTATCGCAGCTTGATACTACAAATAAATCTGCTGCTGAGATCGAGCAGGCAATGGAACAGATTGAAAAGACGATAGAAGATGAGTTTGTCGATAAAAAAGAAATACTTAAAGCCAAAACCACGCAACGGATCCAGGATATTATGGATCAGTTCGAAGAAGACTCAAAATTAGAAACAACCCGAACAGTAGAGGAAAAAAAAGAGCAGCGCAGGGCAACAGATATCATGGACGACATCAGAGATCGCCTGCGTGGGTTTTCACGCACAATACCATCCTTTATCATGGCGTATAGTGGTACGATTACAGAGAATAATAAGCCTAGAGAGATTACCTTGGCTAATTTCGACGAAATCGTACCGGACGATGTGTTTAAGCAGGTGACTAGCATCACACTCGAAGAGTTTAGGCAACTACGCGATGGGTTTGATTATATAGATGCCGAAGGGAAGCAGCAGCACTTCGAGGGACACGTCTTCGATGAGGTAGTTTTTGATGATTCTATACTTGAATTTGTAACACTAAAAAAGAGACTCTCAGATTATTTTAATGAAAAAAATACCGAGGATATCTTTGACTACATACCGCCACAGAAGACGAACCAGATATTCACCCCAAAGGATGTAGTAAAACATATGGTAGATATGCTTGAGGAAGAGAATCCGGGATGTTTTGATGATAAGGATAAGACCTTCATTGATCTGTATATGAAGTCTGGACTTTACATTACAGAGATTGTTAAGCGCCTGTACCAAAGCTCTGAGATGAAAAGGCAATTTCCCGATGAGAAAGAGAGACTGAAACATATCTTTGAAAAACAAGTATATGGTCTTGCCCCCACTGAGATTATCTACAAGATAGCCATAAGCTACATCCTGGGTTTTGCGGAGGGTACGGAAGAATTGAAACATAACTTCAAGCAAGTAGATGCTCTTCCATATGCAAAGGACGGTACTTTACAGGAAAAACTGGAAGAAATATTTGGTGAATAAGACTAAATCGTTAATAGAAGATACAAAAGCAAAAGCCCAGAGTATTGATCTGGGCTTTTGGTCGCTCATCTGAAACAATTGACCGGTCGGTATTCAAAAGTAAATTAAAATAGATTTTATTCCATAACATAGCTAATCTCACTTGGTTTCTAATAAGAATTTCGTTAATTAAGAAGAGTTCTATTGATATTCCGATTATATCCTCGGCTCATCGGCAAGTATGCTCAGCCTGAATATCAATAGAATTTTCCATGCTGCTCATTCACTCACTCTACCACCGGGAGATAGCTTTCTACCGCACTGGATGTTATATTTGAATTAACAGGAGGTAAACGTAATGGGGAATCTAGATGCAAAAAAAATCGGTAGCTTTATCAAATGGAAACGGGAATCATTAGGACTCACTCAAAAAGGACTTGGGCTTACTCTTAATCGATCCGATAAGAGCATATCCAAATGGGAAAGAGGTGAGAGCATACCGCCAATAGATATTATCCTTGATCTCGCGCGTGAACTGAAATGTGAAGAAACAGAAATACTTCGAGGGACGGTGCATGCCTTCGATCTGGACGGACAATATGCGGGTCTCTTCCTGTTTAATAAGAACGCAGAAAACAAAATAGTATACAGAGATATCATCTTTGATTTTGGCGACTTGAATGACGTAATAAAAATGAACAATATCTTAATGTTCATGAAGCTTGATGATGCGAGAAGATACGAAAGTGGTTATTTTGGGTTGCTCACAGCGTGTAGGCCCCAAACCATCACAGTATGCAGCAAAAAAGAAAAAGAAGAATATATCAGCTTAAAAGAGCTTTTTCTTAAAGAAATTGGAACATATAATCCGGATAGTAGCATGATAGGGAATTTTATCCAGGCAGCGCTGTGCAATCTCTGGGACGGAGTTTATTATTCCCTTTATGGCTATAGGGCAGAAGACTTAATTAAAATGGAAGCAGATGATCTCGATTATTTTGATTCGGATGATATTTTTGAATTCCTTAGCTATAAGGAAACAATTGAAGTCTTGACTGCATTTAAAACCGCTTATTTTGACTCAATAAAGAAACGCGTGATCCAAAGCAAAGAAAGAAAAATGGCACAATAGCTATATGTTTTGCACCTACCGACAACAGAGCAGGTGTAGGAAAACAAGAGTGAGCTATCGCCGCTTTCACGTTCCGAGTCATTGTTGAAAGTATTGCAATCTATAGTAAAGCACTTCTTTTCTAGTCTCCGAGCCTTTTAAAAACAGTCGAACGAGATGTCTCCCGACGGGAGATACAGGATTTTTTCATGTTGAGTATAATTATCGCAGGAGGATTTCCACGATGAATAATATAGATACACGAAAAACCGGAGAATTTATACGCGCACGTCGAGAGCTACTTAATCTTACGCAAGAAGAACTGGGGCTGAAACTGCATCGCAGCAATAAAAGCGTTAGCAAGTGGGAATGTGGAAGAAGTGCTCCGTCAGCTGATATTTTGGCAGATCTTGCGGAAGCATTAAAGTGTACGGAAGGTGAAATACTTTCTGGAAAGATGGAAAACATAAGCGATGATGAAGACCGGTTCGACCGATTCGCAAATCTATTTTGGTTTCACAAAACAGATAAAACTAAAATGATGTATGAAGATTTGGTCTACGAGTTTTCTGACGCAGAAAAGATTTATAATGCTTTATTTTACATTCACGCCGAAGAGGATTTTTATGAGTGCGGGCATCATGGTGCGCTCACAGAATGCGCAGACAGAGTACGCGTCCGCGAAACAGACGAAGAAAAGGAATATGTTCGACTGGAAACGCTTTTATGGGAAGGAATAGAAAAGTATGATCCCGGAGCTCGTTACATAGAAGATTATATCCATCACATGATAATAAATTTATGGGATCAGATTTATTATAGTATATGCGACGTCAGTACTGAACGACTAAAAGACATGAAGGCGAACATGACGTTCTTCCAACCGGACGTCTGGTGGTATTTTGTTGATTATGAAGCCCTGAGGCGCATAGTCCTTACCTTTAGGGATAAATATTTCGATGCCATAAAAAAGCATATACTTTGGTCTAGGAGCTGAAACGGAGAAGGTGACAGTTCATCTAAAAGCTAAGGCACTTGATCTTAGATGCAACACCGCATATAAAATTTTCTTCATGGTGCAAATGATGCACCAACTAGCGACCTAAGACATGATACAATATATAGCAGATAGGATTTCTTGAGGCGAAAAATACAGCAAGGTTAGAAACTGAAAACTCGAAAATAAAGACAACTGGACACTGGACTGCACAGAAGAGGAGCGAACAACAATTGGCGGCTATAGAAAGTTATAGGGATGAACAACCAATATCAAGTTGGAAAAAAACAGATATTATCAAATGCATAGAACTCCTTTCGAAAGGAAACCCGGTTTCATTATCTATCGACAAAGTGAAGAAAATGAAACTAGATGACCTAAAACTGTTGTTTCTTGAGAAAAGCACTTTCGGAAAATTTACTTCTCAATACCATAATTACACGGCTTTATATCATATAAATTATAATCTTATTACTTCACTTAAAGACGAGGAGATCGAGCCTATACTCGAACAAAAAAAAGAGAAAAAAGCAGAAATAGAGAGACCAAGAAAGGGAAATATTGCATATACCGTGTGGCACGACAGAGGAGATTACAAAGCTCCTGAAACCATCGTTCTAATGGATGTGAACATGACACTAAAAGGCTCATACATAATAGTTACAGACGATGACGGTAAGGAATTGGTACGAAAAAAAATTCATGGCAGCGGAGTGGAAATTTTATACACTCCGGAATATCTAAATTTCGCGAGAGGTATTGACAGTAATTTGCGTTTTTTATACCGCAAATACTGGCATTCATTCTCAGCAATTAAGCGCTTTGCGGAAGAGCAGACCGTGAATAATAGGCATGATATTGAAATTGAACATCTGGGCGAGAAAACCAATAATCCCTGGAGGGATAGATACGGAAGAAGCCTAACTGATAACGAGGCTATCCGCTATAATGGTTGTAATGTTCTTTTTCCTTTCTGCGAAGCAGTAGCTAAGATATTAGAAAATAATAGCACCAAACAATAATAGAGCCATACAGGACAATACGAAAAAGACAAGAAATAGTTAAAAAACACTATTTTGATGTCAACTTACAATTTGTACTTGCTATAATGGAATTATATAGCAGCAACGTCAGCATGATAAAAACTACTTTCAAGAAGAATTATCACTGAAAGAGGAGCAAACAATAGTTGAGGGCACAAGAGAATACTAGAGAAGAACGACCGTTATCTGCATGGAAAAAAGAAGATATAATCCAGCGGATAGAACAATTCTCTAAAGACAACCGTATATCGCTATCCATTGCGAAACTAAAAGGGCTCGACGAGGAAGTATTAAAAAGTATGTTCCTTCAAAGAGCTCTGTTTAGCAAGTCAAAAAATCCGCCGCATGCCGCGCCTTATTACATTGATTATCGACAGGTTTCCTTGATACGTGAAAGAGACATTGACGCGTTTGTTGCCCAGGTCAAATGGGAGAAGTCGGAAAAAGAAAAGTCCAGAAGAGGCGGGATCGCATATACTGTTTCAAACGTGGCTTACGGGCGCAAGACAAACGAAATACGCGTCCTTCTTGATGTAAATATTACGTTCAAAGATAAAGATGTAATCGTTACAGATGATGACGGGATAGAGCTGCTGAGAAGGGAATTTCGAGAGAACGAAACCACAATCCTATACGCCCCCGAGAACCTTAATTCTATCAGATTTCTTAACAATAACCTGCGTTCTCTTTATAGAAACTATTGGAAATCATTCTCTGCCATAAAAAGGTTAGCAGAGAACCAGACGCGGACAGGCAGGCACGATGTAGAAATTAAATATCACGGGATCACGCTCACTAATCCATGGCGGGATAAATTTGGCCGCGAGATAAGCGACAACGAGGCCCTCCGGACAAGAGGTTGGGATGTGTTGAATCAATTCTGCCAGGAAGCGCTAAAATACCTAAAAGAACATGAATCCGACGAACCGATTAGCGAAGTAAAAGAGTCGGCAGCGCCAAACAAAGCCGCAGCGCAGACATATAAGGATCTGGACGGAAGAGAGTATGAGAGCTTATCAAAACTCTGCAAGGACAACAAGATAGACTATCAAAAATGCTATCATTATTACAAAAAGAGCGGAGACCTGGAGGAAGCTATCAGAAAATGCCTGCAAACTCCTTTAAAAGAAAAGCCAAATAAATCCTCATCGGTAAGGAAAAGTAAAGGCGAAAAGCAGGTAAGCGCTACTCGTGCTATGAAAGCAAGCAAGTATACAGGGCCGGAAGCAGAGAAAAACTATGCCTCATGGGAAGATGAAATAAGGTATTTGGATGCAGATGATGTAAGCCGGCTCTTGAAAATAGGTAGAAGCAACGCATACCGCATTATAAGAGAGGTAAACGGTATTATTAAAAAAGAGCATCCTAATGCTTTAATAATAAGCGGCAGAGTTAGTTTTGTTGATCTAAAAGAATATCTAAGACCACAACGATGATCGCTCGAGCAAACAAGTCAAGAAAATAACCAACTCATGAAAGGCAAGGTTCAGCATGGAGACACCGAAATTCGATTTTGAATATTATGATGTTAAAAAAATAATGCAGATCTGTCATGTTGGCCAAAACAAGGCATATCAGATTATTCAGGAATTAAATGCCTTGGCCAAAGAAAGCAATCCGGAGACAATAATAATCAAGGGAAAAGCAAAGTCGGAATATGTTCACAGATACCTGAAAGAATGAGTAAGAGGAGTTCTATTACTCTCCATGAACCAATGCGAAGCAGGGAGGGATTATATAAAATGTTACGAGAGAATGAAAAAAAGGCGATTGCTTTAGTTGTCAAGGCGGTATGCGAGGAAATGTTACATATCGAAATACCTCCCGTAATATACAAACGTATACCGGAAATGACTGCACCAAATCAACAAATCCTCACAACAGTCGGAGGGAATTCATATGCGACAATATTCATAGATCCGGCTCTTGAATGGACTAATATAATAGTATGTGCGGTAGCCCATGAACTACGCCATATCAAACAGTATTATGATGTAAACTTTGACGCAAGAAAATATAAACAGCCGCATGAGTTGACGTTCGAAGAGTACAATCTTCAGCCGGAAGAAATAGATGCAAATGCGTTCGGTGAGATTGCCATGTTGATGCTAACTGATAGCAAGCCTCGGTGGAATGGGATGACTGAAAAAATCAAAGCGGCAATAGGTGATCGAAAACGGGAGATATTGAAGACGGAATTTGGGATAAATAATGTTGAGAATAATGTTGAATGAGAAAGGTCTGTAAGTAGAAATGAGCTCAACAAAGGACAAAAGAAAAGAGAGGTCTGCCCTCCTTTTCGTCTAGACACTAGGAAGGAGGAGACTGATAATGACTTTAGAAGTGATTGAAAACAATGTAGTGGCACTTCTCAAAGAAAATGATATCTATTCGCACTTCACCGAAGACTTTATCAAGGAGAGATATTACCCGGATCTCCCTTTTTACAGAGAATACTACTTTGAAGACTTTCTCAATGGCAGGCGCAACAGGCTTGACATGGTGACGTTTTTCGATAAAAAAGAATATGAAAAATATAGTCAGTTTAATCAACAGCCATATAGCTATTACGAAATGCCAAAGGGCTATTACTGGCTGGCCAACTGTCTGCAGCTCGTAACAAGGAATTACAAAGAGGACATGCCTCTGATACCGACCCTTTTCATATATTCATTCTTGATGGAAGCTGACAGTATCGTACAAACGTCCTATGATAGCATTCTTAGTGACGCGCGAAAAAAGATCAAAGACAACCAGTATGAAATCCCTCGTTCGAATCAAAAACATTTTATGCCTATCCCGCAAGCGGTTGAAGACTTATGCTGGTCCATAAAAAGGGGAGAAGCGGGACTCACTGATGATGTCTTGTTAAAGATGATTTATGATGCAACGGAAAACTATTGCACAAAATATGCGATCGTAAAAACTACCTGCAGTGAGGCAACCAGAGAAGCCTTTCGCAAAGCCCAGATGGCATTTTCAGAAGATATTGGAAGAGTGATCCAGGGCAAATCCCCGTTATTCTTGCCGGAAAGTGAGGGCGATTATACGGACGGGATCGACAGTTTTAAAAAAGATCAAATTGAGATTGACGGCAAGCTGTACGGCAGAGCAGATTATCTGAAAATCGCAGAAGACCACAGGTTAAAGGTTTCAGCGCACCCAATCTATGATACCATGAAGGAAATCGCAATAACCTCGGGTACCATAATCAACCGTATCCATTGTCGGAATGCAGTCATAGAAATTGAGGGCGATAAGATCATAGACATTTTTTCATACCCTAACAATATAGAGCAATGGAGGGAGGAATGCAGAAAAAAGGGCATAAAAGATGCATACGAAACTCCGCTAGGTAAAGTGACAGACTATGTACTTGACACCAGACACAAGATATCTTTCGGACCAGACGGCATTATGGTCTTGATATGGACTTAATGCGGGAAAACCTAGTATTTAATTGTCTTTGCGGCCTTCTCCATGTTTTTCAATTTACTGTCGACATAATACTTCTTTGTCGTCGTGGGGGAGGAGTGGCCGAGCGCATCCTGTACAAGACCAAGATCTGAGCTGCATTCGTACAGCCGGGAGCCGTAACTCGCCCTAAGCCGATGAGGGGTGACATTCTTATCAGGCGGCACGATACCTTTAGCGTATTTTCCGACGATTTTTTCGACGGCAGCTACCGAAATACGATAACCCTGGAGAGAATAAAAAAGCGGATCCTCCAGCGTCTTTTCCCTTGCGTCCTGAATCCTGCGTTCACCTTCGATATAGTCACGCAGAGCATCCTCGACGTCCTCATTGAAGAACACCACATCTCCGTGGGCTCCTTTGCGGACAACAGACAGGCTATGTGATTTAAAATCCACCGCGGACAGATCCGCACCCACGAGCTCGGATACACGGATGCCGGTGCCAAGAAAAAGCATTATGATGGCAAAATCCCGCTGCCGTGTCTTCTGATAAAAACGCATACGCTGAACTGACATTTCGACCCCTTCAGCGCTTTCAACAGCCGAAAACAGAGCCATAACCTCATCAGACGATAAACGCTTGATATTCTTTATCTTATCCTCGGGCTCTTTTCGGTGCTCGAAATTAGCCAGTGGGTTTATGCGTATATCACCGCGGTTGCAGTAGTATTGATATATCGCCCTGATCGGAGCGAGCTTCCGCTCAACAGAATCAAGGTTATTACCGGAATATCCCTCGCTCATGCATTCCCGCAGATAACTGGAATAGGCATTAAAGAAGTCGTCATTAAAGCGGTTGGTGGCAGCAGGATTCTCATCGTCCGAGATGTCCGCAAGCGTCAGATCACGGGTATCCTGAACCGTTACGCTTTCAACACTGTCTATGACATATTGAAGATAACGGATGATGTCAAAGGCATAGGCAACCCTGCTGGACCATGCAAGATTAGCCTTTGAGTTGAGCCAAGTAATCGCAAAGCCAGGGAGCTGTCGGCGCAGCTCTTCATATCTGTTTCTCAATTCTTTTTTCTTTCGTTCTCTGTAAGGATTGGTACTCGCCATGGGACGCCTCCGCGAAATCTTTGCATAGTATCTATAAGAAAAAGCTATCTTTATTTGAAAGATGTCTATATCAAAATAATACCACCCCACCCTCTGAAAATCAAGGGCGAGGCGGCGTCGATTTAAGCTGATCCGTAAAAAAAAGATAAACCGTAAGGATTTAGCAGTAACAATTTTTACGTTTTTGCTTTAATTATTTAAGCTAATCATGTAAAAAAGTCGCCATAATAAAGCAATAATATAAAAAAGTCGAACGTAGTCTTGTCCTTTTTCTTCACGCGTTTTTCTCCGTTAAGTCTTCGGTCTATATACTATGGTATTCATTCGCTGCTATTCGGTTTTCTGCCGGCTTTCGACAGTATTTCCAGCTCCGCTGCCCGTTCGATAAGCCGTCCACGCTCGTTCGCGGGAAGCACATAGTAATAATGGAGCATTATCTCAATGTATGCCTTCAGCTCTCCGTTTGACATGATCTCGTTGGAAAGCTCAACCACGTCAGCCATATACCTATTATCATCATCTATCCCGAGAGCTTCAAGTATTTTTACCCTATTAGCCTTTTTCGGCAGATAGTATCCATTCATGTACGCTGATACCATTGTCCTGGGAATTCCGCAGCGTCTTGAAAGCTCCGAAACGGACATGCCCTTCTCTTCCATGATCCTTCGGCAGAAAGAAGAAAAGGAATTATCTTTTGTACCCATATATACCTCCGGTTGCTGTCAGACGTAAGCTAGCAGGCAGTAAACAGTATAAATAAAGGAGCTGATATCATTATTATATTCCATTTATGTAGGCTGTCAAACCATATCTAACAGGTGATATAGAGGCTTTTCATTCAAAACAAAAAACCACCCCACCCTCTGAAAATCAAGGGCGAGGTGGTTTTGGTTATTTGGAAATCGTCTGAGCTGTCATCCTGTCGGTCTTTAATGTCTTGCCGATATGAACGATAACATTTGTCTTCAGCTTCTGGCGCATATGATCGATCTGATCATCGGTCAGGCCCTTAATAAAGACAGCCGCATCATAATCCTTTCGACCGTGCTTGCTTCTGACATCGGCAAGGTTTGTGGAAAAGGATCCCGGATAGTTGATGTACGTCCAGGACATATCTTTTTCCAGCCAGCTCAATTTCTTTGAATTATCCGGCACAACACCGTTAAGCATTATGGGCTCAACGCAAGTGCTGGAAGAAAAATGAACGAGACCATATTCCTTTATGGCTCTACGGGTGTCTTCGCTGATCCTTCTTCGAGGACAGTGCCTGAGAAGCAATCCGAAACAGAAAGCGAACACACTGATAATAATAATTATGGCAATTATAAGACTCATATATTCCTCCATAAAAAAAACGTCTCCACAAAAGCGAAGACGTGTTCGTGAAAGGTACGAAGGCCGCAACCTCTCACCGCTCCTTTAAATCTGCCCTACACAACACCCCTTAAAATAAGTCCGTGCGATGTGAGCTTCGTCTGGGTTGTTTAAAAACAAGCCCTATATAGTATAAAAATCTACTACACTTACATTATAGGCAGAGAATGCCTTTTTTGTCAACAATAATGCCGGCTTTTCAGCTTTTTTACAAAAAAAATGGGGAGTACCGTTACCGGCACTCTCCCACTTTTTTGAATCATTTCCCAGCCTCCCCAGGAAAGACCGAGGCATAGAACTTATCGATCTTTTCATTGACCTCTTTGTAGATCAGGGGAAACTCCGGCGTAACATAGAATAACGGATTTACCAAAAGGACAGCATGACCGTAGCCTTCATCCAAATAAGTATTTACGTCCGGAAGGAACTGCACTAGAACAGGAGCCCCGTCGATGCTGGCATCGATATCCACCACATCAAAGTACATCCCTGTTGATCCGTTTGGCACTGACAGCCTTATTATTCGCGCCACCTCACGGTCCAGCTCTGAATAGGCATCCTTGTCAAACGGATATTTCGGCTCCTCACCAGCAGCGTTGGCTCTGGTGGTTTCCTGGAAATAGATTGCACGCACCTTCTGCCATTTCTCATGATACATACAAAACGTTCCCCAGGGGAGGTTGATCTGTTCGTAGAGTATGTTCCTTACTTTCTCTTCGGATAGATCAGCCGCCTCAAACTCTTCATCCGAGAGTTCCTCGTATGTTACAAGATACTTACACTCACGTCCCGTTTCTTTTTTAAGAAGAGTTTTTGCATATTCTATCGCCTGCTGCACCTCCGGAGAGAATTCCTCTATAAATGCACCCTCAAGAGAGTCCATGGCAGCGAGCAGAATCTCCAGATCAATATCGTCCACCAGGTCCGTATGGACAGAGTATTCGGTATCGGCATCAGGCACGTATAACTGCATGGCAGTCCCCCACTCTGTGGTATCTGTTTCCTCATTCGGAAGATAGTTAAACCTCGTAGGGAATCTAAACCCGGCATCTTCGAGGCACTTCTTTTGAAGCGCGCCGATCGGCATTGCCGATACGTCCGTGTCCCCGCCTTTAAACGGGACGAAGGAATAATCCGTGTCTTCTACGGACAGATCGGATGAGAATGCAGGAACCTCCCCATCCTTCTCGAGCTTCAGATAAAGAATGGTTATGAGGAACGATATCCAGTTAACCCTAGCGGCCCCGCTAAATTCGCAGTAGCCGTTCTCATACTCGTCTTCTGTCTCGAAATCATAGAACTGCGTGTATCCGTCCTGTTCCCGCAGCACTTTCGCGATACGCTCGCGTAACTCAGGAGATATCATTTATCCTCACCTCCCAAGACGTTCACGCTTTTTAACTCCTCACGCGGAGGAACATATTCGTCTTGCCGCATAAAGAAATTGAAAGTATCAAAATGCACGATCCCCGTCGGGAATCTGCCTGAAGAAAACAGGTTGCATAATCCCGTGAGCATCACACAAGAAGCTGTAAGGTTGGTGCACAGATGCTGGCTTAAACTCCGGTCATTCGAGGAATTCAGATCTTCGCAGGATTCCTCCGATCGGGGCGTAAGATCCGCCTCATCGAACATGTCCGGGAAGTAGAACGTTTTGTCCGGGCTTAAAACCTTTCCCTTCTTCTTGGCTCCGAAAACAACTTCTCCATAACTGAATTCGTTTCCGGAGTCAATGTATATGACGGTGTCGGTCTTCTCGAAATACTCATGCATGCACTTCCGTGCGTGCATGTTGTCTACGCATCCGCAGATGACCGGAACAGGGAATTTGCCGCACCAACGTTCGTCATGATAGAGTTCATGGCTTGTCTTTACGTACTGATCTATATCCTCCCATGAGTTGATATAGCGCGGTACTGCGCGTATATTGAGCTCAAGAGACTGGCTCAGCAGGGACGCTAAGGACTCGCTTTTGCACTTATTGAGGTCCTCGTACAAATAAGGCTGTCTGGACAAGTTAGACAAACTGACGGAGTCCTCATCCACTAATGTGACGAGATAGCGGTCTTTCGGCACGCCAACCAGAAACTGGCAGAGCCTTGTTGCAAGGTTGCCGCCTGTGCCGCCGCAACCGATTATGATTATATGAAAAATATGCTCTCTGAACACATCTATCATATGTTTACCTCCTTTAAAAAAGATAAGGCCCCGGAACAATTCCGAGGCCCTGAAACAATATGTTTTAGATCAAGGCATGATCAACATACCTTGACTTGATCCTCGCGCCTTCGTTATTAAGGAAAGCATAAGGCACCACGCTGAGTATCGAGAAGCGATCTTCCCAGTTCTCAAAGACATCGGCGGGATCCATCGGGCAGTACATGCCCTGGGTACCCGCCCTGAGGAGGAAGTTGTAGCGCTTGGTCTTATCATCGTAAGAGCCGAACACGCCGAACAGCCCCGCCCTCTTCTCGTCCTTGTCGTCGGTTGTCGAGAAGTAGGCGTCAATCTCGTGGTGCGAATGGAAATCGCCCACAAGTATGATGTCGTCATCCTCGATTGCCAGTCTCATGATCTGCGACGGATCGAAGTTTACAAATGTAGGCCCTACCTCCTGTTCGGGAATAAGCAGTTCATATTCCCCGAGACGTTTGTTAAAGACCAACATGCATATAACCTCAAGGCCCTTCTGAGCATACTTGCGGAACATGTAGATCATCTTCCGCCAGATGCTCTGAGGAATCTTCGGCAGCGCATACTCGAAGGTATTGCCGATAAAGTTCCTGCCTGCTGCCCACAGCATTTTGAAAGTCCCCAAAGGCGTCTTCTCAATCCTCCACAAATGTTTCGGATCCTCTGAGAAGTTGACCAGCTGGTAGCCGTCCCTTGCTAGGATCTCGTCGACCTCTGCCTGAGAGTATACCACGTTGCTGATCGCCCCCTTACGGGCCGCTGCGATCATAGGCTTTATGAGCTTTCGTGCCTTATCATAAATGATGGTCACGCGCTCCGTATCGGCGAATTCTTCATAGTCCTTTGAGAGGAACTTGCAGATTTCCTTCTTGGTGACTTCCTTCTTGCCGCCGAACAGCTCCGGCGAGAGCTTGATCTTTGTAAAGATAAGCCCTATCTGGGTGTCCTCCGTCGGGTAGGTCTCCTCCTTCTTTTCGGGAGGAAGAGTCTGTACATAGGCAAGTGAAGGCTGTGCCATGTACTTTCCTTCGGCGTTCTTCGCAACCGCGAACTTCATGCCGCCAAATCGCTCTGATAAGAGCTTGCGAAGAGCACTTATGGTCTTCTTCTTGGGCTTCTTATCTTCTGCCTTGGCAGCAGGCTTATTGCCGGCCTCTCCTTCAGCAGCTTCCTCATCGGGAGTATCCTCGGGAGCCTCAGTCGCCTCCTCTTCGCTCTCATCCTCGGACTCATCAGGTGTTTCATCGGAATCGTCCTCGTCAGATGTGGCTTCAGCTGCGGGAGCCATGGCTTCCTCGGGAGTATTCTCGCTGAAAAGTATCTCTTCCTGTCCGAACAGGAAGACTGTTGCCGGGAACTTAACTTCCTCATCGAGCTTATCGCTTTCGATCATGGGCACGATGACTTTTTTAACCTTGTCATACAGGTACTTGGTCTTTATGCCTTTGAAGGCAGGATACTGAGCTTCCCAGAGGGCTCGGATCGTCTCTTCGTCAACTTCAGTCCCTTCTTCAAGGGGAAGGCTAAACCCGTTTAGGGTTATCTTCCAGCCCTCGTCAAGCGTCATCTTCTGCTTATTCAAGGATGAGACATACTCTTTATGGTAAACCTTTACGAGCATGCCCTTAACTTCCTGCTTTGTCAGCGCCTTCGGGAACTGCTCGAACCTGTTCCCTATGAGCTCTGCCAGCTCGGGCTCAGTGATCGTTTCCTTGCCGAACTCATCAGCCTTGATCGAAAACTCGGGAAAAACTCCCGTAATAACCTTTAAAGGAAGTTTATAAGAAAGCACCTTGTCGGGCTTCTTTATTTCTTTCTTCTCCGGCTTTTCGGGCTTCTTTACCTCAACGGGCTTATATTCTGCTGCTTCTTCTCCGAAGAGATCAAATAATGATAAATTTTCCATATTGTTTGTCGGACGGCTTATCATCCGTCCTTCCTCCTTTAAAATTTTTAAATGGCTTTTTACTTAAATAGAGAGCCGAGCTTTTGCCCGTTCTCCTGCAATAATTTGCTCTCGAAAGAGTCTTTATCGACCATCTCGGTCAGGAACTCTTCGAGCGGCACCTTCTTTTTGTTTGAAATGCCCGGCGAATACAGGTCCGTATTCATCGGGGCATCAAAAAAGAGCCTTATAACTTTTTCAAGCTGTAATGGCTCTTTTATAGAAGGTATGCGGTTTCCTCCCCAGCAGATATGTCCGTCCGAGGTATATACGTTTCCGTAAGGGAAATGATATAGCTTGGACTCATCTGTTATCTCATAGAAACCTTCTTTTAAAGAATAAACACATGACTTGCTTAAGGAGCCATTGTTTATCTCAAAGTAGAACCCGAGATTAGGGAAAGGCACCAACAAAGGCTTTCCAAGAAATAATGTGGGGCGGACATCACCGGGGACAAATACGAGGGTTCGGTAATACTTCTCGTTTTTCCACTGTGTCCTTACGGTACCCATTGGTAGCCGCGGGATATCTTCCCAGTTTTCCTTTTCTGCCTTTAGGATCTTTATGTATTCCTTTAGAGTGATACTCTTTAGGAATTCAGATCCGTCTCCGCCGATCAGCTTGACATCGACGGTCTGGAAGTCATCGAGCGAAATCTTCGCGACAAGGCTTCCATTGAGTTTGAATTCTTTTGCCATTGTTTCCTCCTTTAAAGCACGGCTCTCCGCCGCCCCACAGACTTTACCGAGAGGAAGATCTCTACAACTTCTTCAACGAGGTTTTCATTGAAATCGCTGTCGTTTACTTCATCAAAGATATCGTCTGCCGCAAGAAGATCGAGAATGAACTCATAGCTAAGCTCATCCGCAAGTCCCCTTAAGTCGGAGAGAGTCAGCTGCTCATGGCGACGCTTGATCGTTGACATAAATCCCTTCATCTTTGAAACATGAATACCGGAATTTGCACCATCGAGCGCTTTCTTGAGCGACGCGTACATGTCCTTTTTCTTTGACATGTGTAACACCTCCTTTTTTCTCTATCTATTAGAAAAGCAAAAAAATAAGCCCTGCCAAAGCAGAGCTACCTTTTTTGCCGTAAAAAAAAGTAAGGTATACCTCCTATAAATGCAGCCCTCCCATAGGGAAAGGTCTTACAGGCATCCGTTTATTGGTGCGCACGGACACATACAATAGAAAATATACTTATACTGCTATTATAAGCAGCGCAGGACGGATTTGCAAAGTAAATTTGCAAATTATAGGTCATTCCTTATTTTTCTTTATGCCCATTGACCTCCATATCCTTATCATTCTTATGTTTATGCCTCTTTCATTTCCTTATTTTTTTGAATTTCTTTATTCCGCATTAAAAAATAAGGAAATTCGGATACCTTTGAAATAAGCGTGTTCAGATCACTTAGACCCTGCTCCTATTTCCTGATCACTTTTTCCAATATAAAAGGCACTTATTAGCAATATTATTTCGGCAGTTTCCTTAATAATATACGGAAAAGTTGAAACCGCATTTCCTTATTTGAGACGTAAAAAATAGCAATAAAAAAAGACCGATCCCATGCGGAGATCGGTCTATAATTAGTTTAGGGATGGAAGAAGCGGTCCACATATCGGTTGTGCCGCTCTACATCTTCCGCCAGCTGTTCGGCCCACTCTTCAAAGTCACTAAGCGGGTTACGCGCAGCAAATTCGGCTATTAAGGCTTCTTCATCGTAACCGGCTTTGGCGAGAGCATTATTAAGTTTCTCTTCGCTTTCAAAACCGGCATAGACAAAATCGGAAAGGCGCAGCTCGCCAAGCGTGCAATGGCTTCGCGTCTGGAGATTGGCCCCAAACCAAAAGCTCACCGACGGGCTAAACCCGCACTCTTTGAGATCACAGAAAAGGGATTTAAAAATATCGTACCCCAGGTTGGTCATGACTCGTGTCTTGATCTCACTGAATTCGATATACTCGACTTCGATCGCCAGAGTTCCTTTTTCAGGGCGGTAAAAACCTTCATCCTGTGCAGCGAGTCCATTCAGCGCGCAGATGGTTTCGATGCTGGTCAAGGTATACTCTTTATACTGCTCCTGCGCAGCATAATAGTTTTTGGCGAAATCCAGCTTGTTCCTTTCGTACTGCGACCGCATACTCTTTGCAAGCTCGCTTGCGCTGCCATTCAGCATCTTCTTCTTAATGTCGTACAGATAAAAGCCCTTTTCACGCTCAAACAGCTCTTTGGCAGATGGCGCATATCGATAAGTCCTCTCTTCATTCATCACGCGGTTATATTCTGCGACACAGCCATAGTTGGCCTCTATTCTGCTAAGTTCATCCATGTTTCTTTTCCTCCTGTAAAAAAAATAAAGGGCTGAAAAAATCAGCCCTTGTTGCCCGACCCCATAAAAACATCAAAGAGGTCTGTTTGCTCGGCCTGCCGAGCAAATCTCTCCTTTAGATCAAATACTGTCTTGCCGTCCCTCCGATATGGCATGGTTAATTTCTGCTGTAGGTTTTCGAGCTTCTGCCAATAATCAGGCAAGAATCTGTAGACGTTGTATAATTCCTTCAGGTTCTTGTTCCGGCAGCACCAGCAGCTCACCCTGTCGAGAATATCGTATAGGTCAACAAAATCCTGGGCGGTCTCAGACCACTCAGACCAGCTCCAACCACGTTCACGGCAGTAAGCCAGACAGTCAGCTTCGGTCATGCCCCATTCGATCAATGGGTATTCTTTAGGATAATGCGAGCGCCTGTTAGAGATCGCTCTGTCCGCCCGGATGCTCTCGTCCGCAGCGATCCCGACATATTGGGTAATCTCGGGCTCACCAAGCGACCGCAGATAGCGCTCAATCGACTGACATTTGATGGCTGTTCCCCATCTGCATCGACCACCGCACCATTGCAGGCCCTTCTTAGGAAAACCCTCTCTGGAGAGGAATTCCTTTTTGGTAGCAAGATAAGTGAAGGACTCCGTAGGATAAAGGACAGTCAGCTTAATACCTTTATCGGCCAGATATCCCCGCATTTTTTCCGCAAGTGTTTCCATGCAGGAAAACTCCGGTTCGCCCATGTGAAAAAACACACATTCATTGAGCGGTTTGTGTTCTTCAACAAGACGTAAAGTCATAGCCAAGCTATCTTTTCCAAATGATAAAGAAGAAACATAATACATGCCTATCCACTTCAGCCTGAAAAACTGAAAAGTGGAATTGCCGTTGGCTTCCCATGCTAGTCACATATCATCGATACATCGATATGATTTCACGCAACTCTACGGCAAATTGCGGTGTGGTTTTCACCTTACACACCGACCTGGTCTACCAGGAATTCAGGTCATATCTCCTTTCTCAAGTCTGCTCTTTTATCACTGTAGGCTCCCTCTTCCTGCCAGCGTGCAACCAAAAGCCTGAACTCTGCATCTCCCATGTGCTTTATCCGGATCGTATCGGGATTACCGCACATAGGGCAGACGGCCGTTTTTGTGGCTACGGCACGGATAAAATCCGTACCGCACCCACTTGTTATGGGACAGAAATAATATCCCTTTAATCTTCTTGGCTGTTGCTCTTCCGTAGCAGCAACAGCCATTGAAAAGTAAAGGTTGTCCCAGTTAAATACACCGTCCATAGCGCCCTCCTCTTACTTGTATCTGGGGCTGCTAAGCAGCGTTTTGTTTCCAAAGAGCAGCATTTGGCAATTCCCACAATATCCCGTCATAATAAACTCCCGCTCTGCGGGATTTAAAAATGACAGGACATCCTGAACGAGGCCGCCAAGTTCTCTGTTCTCAAAACGTTCAACCAGGAATTCCTCAGGCTGGTTGAGCATTATGGAATGGATGTTGTTGCACATCGGGCAGATCTTGAAGTGCGGCTTCTTTTCTCTGAGCGCACTCTTGGGCTCCGTTCGCGGAGCATTCTCCTCGTCGTCGCCGCACATCTCGGTCCAGAACTTCTCGTTGAACTTAAGGATCGGCATTACAACGAATCCGGAGGGATGCGCCCCGGTCACGGTCGCATAACCCGCACCGACAAGATCGTGGATCAGCTTATCACCCCAAGGACTATTTTCTGAGTAGTTCTTGATAGCCCAGCTATTGCCCTCAGCATCCTCCTTGTAAGTAGAGAAATTTATTAGCCTTGTCCACTTGTCGGGATTCGCCTCTGACTGGCGCTCAATGTAAAGTCCGTCTTGGCGAGAACCGTTTATCCTGCAAACATATTCTTTACCTGCTGCTGTGATGAAAAACCTTTTTCTCATTTCTTTTCCTCCTGTAAATAAAAACCGTGGAAGCCTAAAAGACCAACCACGTGTTGATAAAATGCTGCCTGCTATGCGTTGACCGTTTCGAGAAGCTCATCGCTCTCTTCCTCGTCCTCTTCTTCCTCAAAGGAGAAAGGATCTAAATCGTAGTCCTCCTCAGGATACGGATTCTCGTCAACGCCAAGTCCGCACATATTGCGGCACATCTCTGATGCGTAACCGCAGTAAGTGTCTTCATACGGGCAAACCGAATGCCCGTTATCGTCCTTTAAAACATCACAAGGTGTCTGCATTTTAACCTCCTGTAAATAAAAAAACGCGGGAGCTCTAAAAACTCCCGCGTGTCGGCAATCAAAGGTAATCATCAATGAATTGGATCACCTTCTTTGCCCTCTCCTTTAAAGTTTCGTGTGTTTTGTAGTTCCAGTTTTTGTAGGCTATATCCGTGCGGTTTTCAAGCTCTACGAATTTCTGGAATACCTCCGCGCCGTGGCAGGTCTCTTTCACCAGATGCGCCTGTTCGGACACCTTTGCCCAGGGGCAGCACCAACATCCCGACCTGATCTTGCGATCGGGAGTCGAAGGATCGATGTTTTTGTAAACAGGTGACAGAAGGCCATGCTGCTCACAGAGCCTCATGGCGTCTTCATGCGTGTACCCGTTTTCGGCAAGCAGCGAGTAGCAATGGTAGCCAATGCCTTTCTCGTTGTTTGTCCTCATACTCTCGAGTCTCGACTTTTCATTTGCGGTGTATCCGATGCAGGAATAGATCTCGTTTTCCCTGCTAAGATCTCTGAGGTATCTTTCTACTACCCTTACTTTGAGATCTCTTTGGAGCGCGCATGCTTTAGCGAGCGGGAATCCCGCGGCATAACCCTGCGTGCCGCTGCTGCGCCCGATGATGTGGTTGAAGTGTGTCATATAATCCTTTGTTTCGTGCCGGATTATCTGCACAGGGTAGCCCCAACCTTCAAACACTTCCTTGGCCGCCGCAATGAATCGCAGCTGCTCCGGTGATTCAGCGCTAATGCCTACGCCCTCCTCGAAATAATTTCGATCGAACATGACTTCACTTAATACGACCAGCTGTATCTTTTCTTCGTCGTATCCGGGATGAAGCATGTGATCAAGTATCAAGCTCGCTGTTGAGTCGGCGCCTCCCGACCAGGACAGAACCCGTAATATAGGTTTGCCCGCCATGGAGGACGCCCGGCATCGTTAAAGCACTGTCAGATTCCTGATACGGTATTTTTGTGCTAATCGCACTCAACCTCGGGGGTAGACAGTCTTGCTAGCTCAATCCAGACCCGGCGCATAACGCGGGCCCTCTTATCTTGATCTAACTCTAACGGATGCTTACCCCCAGCGTGGGAATGAAGCGGCTTGATACTAAAAGAGACACGCTATCTTTATCTCCGCATGTCTCTTCTCTTCGATCATTATTATTTCTTTTTACGTCTACAAGGTTTCTCTTCTCCCTCTTCATGTCATGGAGAAAATAAATGTCCTTGTAGTCCTTTACTGCCCTTATCTCATCAAGGGCATCGCGGATCTCTTTTTTCTGAGCTTTCTTTTTTCTGCTCAAAAAAGTTCACCTCCCTTAAAACTGGTATAAGGACTTTACCATGAGGTAGGCATTCTTGCACTCCTCCTCATTTCGGAGATCGTAGTCCCCGTCCTTATACTGCTCTGCGGCTCGTTCGAGCCAAGCGAGGCAGAGCCTTGTAAAGCCCGCCTGCAAAGTTCTGTGATCCCTGCTCATCCGTGATATAAAATCCCGCTGGTTAAAACCGGTGTTTATGAGATTTGATATCATTGTCTGAGCGTCAACGGCCTTCCTTTCGGGATGCGGGTTCATGAAGCAATCACCGCCTTCCGGACCGAGATTCGCCGTATTCGGCGTCTCCTCTTTACCACGGGCTTTCCGTCGTCCCTGATGGTAAATGAGTAACCAAGATCCTTAAAAAAGTCTTCAAGGACGAGGTAATCATTAGTCACCAGGTACTGCCCGCCTTCGAGATCGTAATCTGGAGCAAAGACAACGATCTTTCCCTCATAAGAGCGGGAAAAGATGATATCCTCTCCGGGGACCTCGTAGCGATGCATCTCTTTTTTCAAAAGAAAAGAGACAAGCTCGTGCATGGGATTGATAAGAACTGTAGCCATATGGCACCTCCTTTAAAAAATGGGCAATAAAAAAACCGCCTGAGACTTCAGACGGTTCTATTACCCTGCTATAGAATAAAAAAGCATAGCGTTACCCTCCTATAAATGCAGCCCTCCCCAAGGGAAAGGTCTTACAGGCATCCGTTTACTGGTACGCACGGACACATCCAAAAGGTAATCTATACAATCAAATTATAAGCAGGGAGAGACAAATTTGCAAACAAAAACAAGAAAAAATGAGGCAGCAGGTGCTGCCTCCGTGTGTTTAACCTCGATGTTCAACGTTTTTTTGAAGAAATGCGCTATTCAGCTGCCGTTATTCGGGCCTTCTTAAGAAGAGCGGGAATGCCTGACGGGGAGTGATCCTGATCGTTCCGTCGTCCTTTAACTTAAGCATCAGCCTGAAAAATGTCGCCGGAGCGCTGGTATTGTCCCTGAAATGACGTACAAGCGGCTCACTGACAGCCAAGAGCTCATCGAACGGGACATTGTTCTCCAGGAGCGTATTTACCTCTTTTACGTCTTTAAGATAATACTTCTCGCATACATCGAAATAGAAGTTCTCGATCGCATAGCGTATCTCGCCGCCCTTGGAGAAAACAAGGCAGAGAGCCACATTTATATCTTCATATTTTTCCTTAAGGGAATCTATGATGTTTCTTATGAAGTAGCCGCGTTCCTCGAAGTGCTGTTTAAGCTCTTCCGCTGACTGGATAAGAATATCCCGGTACTGCATGATGGGCTCGAATACGACCGCCTGCTTTTTATCCTCCGTGATAAAGCAGCCATAGAGCATATCGCGCTTGTATTTTCCGAAACGGGTGGGCTCACAGTAGTGGATCTCGCCAAGGCCCATGAAGGTCTTTGCAAAATATGTCGTTACCGCATTGCACGTAAGGCGTCTTGACACCTCTACGGCAGGCAGCTCGAAAACGCATTCCTCGATAAAGCCTGTAGCCTCGGTCTGGCGCTTAAAGAACCCTGCTCCGCGGTCGGTAAGGCAGTAACAGGTGATCTTATCGTTACTTGACCAGTTGGCGCGCGGATTCTGCCCGGAGTTCGTTACCTTTCTGTACTCCTGCTCGTCGACGAAGGTCCTTCTGTTCACGAGACCTAAATGAACGAGCTTGTCCACCTGCTTCTTAAGATATCCCGCGTCTATAACGATGTTCTGGAACGCACCCTCTCTCCTGCAAAGCTCCGCCTGCTTTAAGATCATTCCAAAATCCGCATAGGTCATGCGATAGAGGTACCGGAGTATCTGTATAAGCTCGGGATTGATCTCTGACTTTGTCATGGCCTCGCTATAAAAATCTTTCGGCTGAACAGGGGAACTCGTAAGGATAGTGCCCTGAATGAACTCATAGGTATTGGGCGCGGTATCCGCGATGGACATATATTTTTTGGTTAAGGATAAATTGTCATTTTCTTCTATTGTTTCGTTCTGATTCGGCATATCTGATCCCCCTGCTTATTCGTGGCGCTCTCTCATCGAAAGGAACGGCTTTGCGGTCAGCATTAACCTCTCCTTATTGACTCTCTTGACAAAGCATTCATAGGTGTTACCGACTACTATCGGGAGTCTGTCACGGAACTCGGAATCAGGATACTCGCAGAAGATCTCCATGTCATATCCGGGAACTGTTCCGAACCAGTGCGACCGGTCGAGGTAAGTACAGGTAACCTTGATGATATCGCCCTTTTGCAGCTTTAAATTCTCCCAAGGGTTATCAATAAGAGGCGTGCGAGCGCAAAGGTAGATACAGGAAATCTTCGTGGCAGCAGTGTTAATAGCCTCTTTGCTGACGCGATCAGCAAATCCGATGATGACTACCGAGATCACATCGCCCTCATGGAGCACGTTCTTGAGATTTGACACATAGGTATAGCCCCAATAGTACGCGGGCAGATAACCGGCTATGCCATAGCCCTTGATGTCGATCATCGCGCCATCGTGGTATACCTTGCGAACAAGGGCGTCAACGACGATCCTGTTTACGCCGCGCTTTGCATATTCCTTGTTCATCTCTTCGTGTTTCCTGACACGCGTTATCTTTGCGAGCGTCTTCTGTGCTATCGCCTGCCCGCTCGCGTTTATCTCATCGTACAGCTTCAGGCGCATCTTCGAAAAGACATCACGCATCTCTTTGTTGATCTCGTCATGCACTTCTCTTTCCTGCTTTAAAAGGTCGTTTATCTTGCGTATGATCTGCTGTCTCTGCTTTACCCTGTTTACCCTGTATTCTACTATTACGCGGGTGTTTTCTTCATCAATGTCGACCACAGACACTTCGTAAGCGCTGACAAGCCTTCCGGCTCTGCGATATTTCCTTTCTTCTTCGGATTCGTCGTCATCAAAGGCGATATTCTCGTAGGGCATGAAGATCTCGACGCCCTTTACGATCGTGGACTGGTTTCCGTCCTTGTCCGCGTGCGTAAATTCGACAACAAAGGGCTTTCCCTGCTCCTTTAAGTTCCTGTAGTGGTTAAGCTCAAGGGAGAGGTCTATCTTTTCCTGTCTGTCAGCTGCCTTGTTCTTTCCAAGGATGTTAGGTACGTTAAAATTGGTGTACTTGTAGTCTGCCATGTTCGTAAACTCCTTTTAATGATATCGATATGTGATGCTTTAAGGTTTTAGGTGAACCCGAGATACAGATAAGGAACACCGTATTCTATGAGGATCAGAAGTGCGGGGATGAGAAAGATCAGGTAAACCCATGCGAATTTCTGCAACCCTTTGTTCTTCTTTGAAAGAGCTATGATTAGTGGGCCTACAGTCCAACAGATCGCCAGACCTATGACAAAGATGGAGTCGAATATCTCATAGAGATACGGGAAATACATCCATCCATGACCGCCCTCGCCGCCGCTCTCTCCCATGATCTCATTAAAGGCATCGAGAGTATCGCTCTGCACTTCGCTTTTAAGGATGTTGTAGGCCGCGTCGCCTTCCTCATTGAATAACGAGGCGGCACTTGCCTGCGTAGCCGGAGCCAGCAGAAGCACGGCAAATAATGTTAAAACGAATACAAAACGAAACAGTCTCATGGCACTACCCTCCTGATAAGTAGTATACGGCATTTCATAGGACAATTAAACTCTTTTTTGTGTCTTAAAAAAAGGTTTGATATGTCTCTTTAGGGATATTATGAGCAGCGAAGGGAATTTTTGCAAAAAAGATATGTTTTTTTTTGAATATTTTTTTAGAAGGGAAATACTCCCCAAATATATACGAGCCAAAGACATAAAAAGCCTGCCCCACAAAGGAGGCAGGCTTTGACCTTTAAGGTGCCTCATTAAGAGGCTTTTGGAATTTAGGCGAAGGGTAATTCCTCGTCGATTCCGGTAGGGATGTTCATGAATCCGTCGCCGGCAGGAGCTGCCGCGGGAGCCTGCGCCGAAGCACCGCCCTGAGCGTTCTTGCTCTCCGCGAACTCGATCTCCTCGACCATGATCTGAACGCTGTAATGCTTTACGCCGTCCTTCTCATAATTGTCGTTCTCGACACGGCCGGTGGTAACCACCTTTGTGCCCTTCTGGAGATACTTCTCTACGAATTCCGCCTGCTTACCGAAGCATGTGCAGTTAAAGAAATCTGCTTCTGCTGCTCCTTCGCGCTTGAAACGCCTGTCAACAGCGATCGCGAACTTCGCGATAGCAGTGGAATTCTGGCCTTGTGAGTATCTGACTTCGGGATCACGTGTTAAACGTCCCATTAAAATGACTTTGTTCATACGATACCTCCTTTGATCTATGAACCAAACGAATGTTTGCTGTCCCAAAGCAAACAAAGTGTTTTGCAAGCGGGAAACCTTGAAGCAAGGTGGGACTTACTCCGCTCGCGCCCTCCTTTATATCTGCCCGTTGTCCCGCATATGCGCAGACGAGAATAGATATAAAAAAACATCTACTTCTCCGGGCAACGAATACAGGTATTCCTACCTGATTCTTAGGCTACAGTTACGGGTACACCTGCATGCCTATTGGAAAAATAAATGTCTATGTAAACATTATAAGCAGCGCGAGGGAGATTTGCAAACAAAATGAAAAAATTTAACAGCCTTTATTAGAAAAATTTTTTCGGATATTTCCTTAAAAATATGCAAAAATGTTGAAAATGAATTTCTTTACTTCTTGCGCACAAAAAAAGGCCAGCTTTTGGGCTGACCTTTTTACCTTAATGAACTATCTTTGTCTCAATGAACATTGCAATTACTTTTTTTGGAATAATAGCAATTACTTTATTCTGAATGCGACTTTCAAGAGTTGCAGCATGGTGTATAAGGATGCGTGACATTTTCGGAATCAAGCGTGTTCAGGCTCAGATGTGGTACAGGGCGATGCAATAAGGAACTATGCCTGCCTGATGTTGTCGTGCGCAAAAGACAAAAGGTTGTTGAAATTATCGCGCACATACGATAAAATCAAGATGGAACATCGTATAGAAATGATAATTGGAGGCAATCATGAATCATAACATATTGAAGCAGGTTATATTAGAGCAGATTGAGAT